>Ga0115002_10000047_pt1 | contig 144976 bp, 85 predicted proteins | sample ArcticOcean_MG_C_8_FD_89576 | JGI IMG/M metagenome (GOLD analysis project Ga0115002, IMG submission 89576) | Marine microbial communities from western Arctic Ocean - ArcticOcean_MG_CB11_86 | ecosystem: Environmental > Aquatic > Marine > Oceanic | place: Arctic Ocean: Canada Basin | collected... | reverse complement strand
GGACGAAATCGTCCCCCTTCTCGCCGCACTGCAGCATGTCTATTCGCAGCCGGGACTCCGGGTGCAAATCCTCGACCTGATTGAGGCCGACGTCAATCAACACACCCGCTCGGATGTCGGCCGCGGGCCGCGATCACTGGTTGCGACTCATGCGGAGGTGCTGTGCCCTCCGAGGGCTCAGGAATGGCCGGGAGTGGCCTCGGCAGCAGCGGCCACTCCCGGGCTCGATGTCTGCGGATTCGCGGTCATCCAGGCGGTCGATCAGTTGGATCGCCGACTGATACCGATCTTCAGGTTTCTTCGCCATCGCCTGCAGGCAGACGGCTTCCAGTTCCGGATCGAGGTCCGCGCGCAACGTGGAAGGACTTTCGACGTCGCGGTCGACGATCTCGGCGAAGATGCGCGTGACGGGTCCGGTGAAGGGCAGCTTGCCGGTCAGTAGTTGGTACAGCACGACTCCCAGACTGTAGACATCGCTGCGGGCATCGGCAGCCGCGGCTCCACCTTCCGCCACCTCTGGAGCCATGTCGGCCGGTGTGCCCAGCAGCGATCCGGTCCGCGTGAGCTGCGCGTCTTATTCGAAGGCGGCCAGACCAAAATCCAGCAGCAGCGGCTCGCCACTGGTCCGCATCATGGCCAGATCCGGTCGAGGATATTGCCGCCAGGCTTCTTCGAGCGCTTCGACAGCTTCGGACAGAACAGGCCAAACACCGCTATCCGCTTCGCGGCCGGCGACGTGTTCGACGACGCGCTGCACGGTGCGGCGCGTGCAGCCGACTCGTTCGGCGATCTGCGTTCTCGGGAGGTCGTCGGCTACGAGCTACAGAATCCACGTGTCGCGTTCACTGAGCCCTTCAAGAACGTGGGTCAGCAGGGTGTTGCGCGTTTCTCGGATTGAATCCTGTCGCACTCATGCTGAATCACGTCTCAACAGGAGGAGCAGTTAAACGGAAATATGAAACCACACGATCGCTCCGATGGCGATCAGCAGCATGGCGTTCATCAGAAGTAACACGTCGCGCAACGACTGAAAGCGATTGTCCCGCTGGCGGACTTCGGATTGCCAGTCGAGTTCGTTGAGTAACTCCATCTGGCGGGCAAACACGCTGGGGACGAAGACCTGTTGATCATCACGCTCTCCCGTGGCCACGAAGTAGCAGCCACCGAACAGCAGCGCGCGTTCAGACAGATTCTCACGAGCGTATCCATTCACCAGGACGCGCTGTAGCCGTTCCGTCACGTGGCTGCGGATCAGACACAGCAGTGAGTACAGCTTGGGATTTCCGTGATGTTTCAACTCACGATCCTCCCGGAACAGCGTGTAAACCCAGTCCTCGAACTGGCCACAGGCATGCTGGGCCAGTGCAGCGAGCTGGTCGGGCACTGGCCGGCTCCAGACGTCGAATCCACGCCCGAACCGATTCTCTGTCGCGCGTTCCCGTCCGACTCGCCGAACCAGTTCGCGGAATCCCGTGTAAACCTCCATGCCGCTCACGACGCACAGCACCGGGCAGCGAATTGGTAGATGCCGCGCCAGCGTTTCGGTGTCAGCACGGAGCGATTTCTGGAGCTGCTCGGCCTGGTCCTCGCTGTGGACGATCAGTTCGAATGGTAAGGATGACAGGATCCCGTTAAGCGGACAGTACGGCTGCCGCCCCTCGCGAAGCAGACGGCAGAGACAGGCCAGTCTCTCGGTGGCTTCATTCTCCTGTGTGCTGCTCAGCCGTACGACAGAGGTTCGCGGCCGAGTGAGGGAACCGGGTGTTCCGGACGGCGTAACGGCGCCCAGCGCGTCCATCGTGCCTCCGTAATTCGGAGTCGCCAAAGGAGCCTCGTCCACCGAATCATCCAGCCCGGCGGCGGCCTGCACGATTCCATCTGATCCAGCAAACGCGCCGCGGGCCAGCGCACCAAGTGACGTTCCCTGACTGGCGTCGAGCGACTGCGCGAAGATGTCCTGCCCAGATTCGGCCGATGTGTTGACCGGATGAGCCCCGCACCTCGACAAAGTTGCCACACGACTCGTTCCGGGGCACACAACAAACGCCGCCACAGTCCCGTCGGTATCGCGGCTCGCATACCAGTGCAGCGCTGCCGGACCTTCGGGAATGCCGTTAATAAAAAACTCCTGGTGTGACGCCTGCATCAAAGTCCTGGCCTGTTTCTCATCCTGCGGTCCAATGACCAGGAACAGCGGCATGCTGGTCAGTTCATAACCGTGTTGCCGCAAGGCTTTGACACCGGCGTGCCAGGCATCATCCACGTCTGGAAAACGTGAGGAGTCGCCTTCCATCCACAGTCGGACGATCCAGTAGCAGACAAGCGGAATCACCAGTAGCAGCGTGGCAAGCCCGATCGCGTCGGACTTCGGCTCCACCCAGCTTTTCCAATGAGCTGCCTGCTCGTCCGACATCGTGAAGTAGCACAGCGTTGTTGTAATTGTCAGTAGAAACAGAAACGTAAACGCGGCGACACGCATCGGCAGCGACATTCGCAGCCTGCGCTGGGGAGACGACAGCAATGCCAACGGCGACCAGAAGATCGCACGAATGGGAAAGGCCAGCCAGGACAGGGGCGCGCGCAGCCAGTTCATACGACACCGGCCCCTTTCAGTATGCCGGGCAACAATCGCCAGCCGATGATGGCTGTTGTTGACGCCAGCACGACAAACCACAGCAGCGCGCCCAGCAGCTCGCATCGGCCACGTAACGGCGGAGCACCCAGGCCTTCGAATGGTTCTTTGGCCAGCGCGGGCCGGCCCTGCCCAGGCTGTATGGACTTTGCAGTACGCCGCGCCCATTCACCGGTTGACGGGGGCAGTTTCATGGAGCGGCAAACTTCTTTTGTCGGATTGTCCGAATAGAACCCCTGGAATCCAAGCACTACTGCGAGGTAGTAGACTTCCAGCGCGTCCCGACTGCCGCGGTCGGCTGCTTTTCCGGCGAGATCGAAGAACTGTCGGCTCGCGTTTCGTTGGCCAGACACACGCGTCTCAAGGCAGTTGTCCTTCCACCACTCACGGCCATGCCATGGAGCGTCCAGCATGACCTCATCGATCCAGGCCACGAGTGCGTATCTGGCCAGTCGGCCGTCCGGTGTATCGCCCAGCGCGCCCTCAGCCCGTTCCAGAGCAGTTAAGAGCCGATCCTGTTCCTGCTTCGCGTCTGGCTCGTCGCCTTCCTCGATTTGCGCCAGAAGGCCCAGCACGTACTCGAACACTGGATCGATCGCCGCGGCAAAGTGAGGAGTCATGCGACAGATGTCCCCTGATGTGCATTCCGGGTTGCGAGTGTATTCAGATGCAATAGACGTGCGAACATACGCCATCTGTGCCACAATCTCAACGACCGCTATTGGCCGGATTCCCCGCTAAGTAATGCGTTCAAGACAGGTTCCCGTTCTGCCACATCAGGCGAGCGGTGGGCGTCGTCGGCACAACGTGCGTGCTGTTCGGCCAGCGTCGGTCGGTACTTGCGAAGCACGCGGTGGTGGAGGTGAAGCAGGTATGCCGCAAAGTCAGGTCCGGCAGAAGTGGAATGATGAGACGGATTCGGCTGCGCCGAACTCGCCAGCTTCGCGCAGGGTTCGACGCATCTTCGCTGTTCTGCTTCTGGGAGCTCTTTGTCCCGCCTTGTTTCAGTACCTGAACCCTGTTCCGTTGCCGGCGACACGGTTCGCAACAATTCGCGTGGCTGACTACCGCCCGCTGACCATTTCTCCTGTGCCGTTTCTGCGACCCGATCTGGAATCGTTGCGCCAGAATCTTAAAGCAATGCCAAACGGGCTGTTCACGGTGGCACCGCCGGCCGAACTTGAGCGCGACGACCAGCTCGACCAGCTCGACCAGATTCGATCCAGCCTTGCCAGCGTGGTCCAGAGAGACAACGACCGTCTCATTGTCTACGTCAAAGCACACGGCGTTTCCGAACTCGATGAGACCGGTCAGATCCGTGCACGATTGTTGTGCGGAGAATCGTACCATCCCGATCTTCGCTCCGGCCGGGTGGACATCAGCGAAGTTCTGTCGGCCGTGAGTGCGATCCGCTCGCCACTCAAGCTGGTGATTCTGGATTGCAATCACATCGCGTCCGACGTTCGCCTGGGCATGGCGGCAAACGAGTTTCCGCGTCTGACCGGTGAACTGCTCGCGGACCTGCAGGATCAGCAACTGTGGGTCCTGCTGGCCGGAGGCACTCTGCAGGTCTCGACGTCAGACGTGAGCAGGCAGCGTACACCGTTTGCACAGAGTGTATCGCAGGCGTTATCTGGCGAGGCTGACCGAAAATCGAATGGAGGCAACGGCAATCGTCAGCTCGAACTGCGTGAGTTCTACAGCTATGTGTTGAACAACGGCGGAAGCGAACGGCATGTACCAATTCTATTGCGTGGCGGACACAACGAGCTGATCACTCCAGACAGCATTTCACCTGGCGACGTTCTGGTGTCGCAAGTGTCTCCTTCCCGGCAACCGGTCCGGTCGAATCCCGAAGTACCGGATGATTCCGATCACGTGGCCGACGTCGCCGCAGCGGACATCTCAACCGGAGACCTGCTCCTGGATCGAGCGTGGCTGGCCCAGCGACAATTGTTTCACAGCGAGGCACTAAGTGCGTCCGGGGACGAAAGCCGTCTGTCGCCAATTGCACTCATACCCCAGCGCCTGCGACTGCTTGAGGAGCGTCTGGTGGCGTTTGACGTGCGTCGTCGAGTCGGAGGATCGTCCGGCACTGGTTCCAGTGGTCTACGAGAACTCGCCGATTCGCTTGAAGAGTTTGCCCAGGCCGATCAGCCCGGCACCACGTCCGACGCGATGACCGACTACATCGCACACGTTCGCGAAGCATGGCGGCGGACACAGGGAATTGAGGCGAAGCAGCAAACGCTGCGACAGGCGATTCGGGGCTGGGACGTGTTCCTCACGACGTTGTACCGGTTACCGACCTGCGTTGCGTGGCACGATCGAGCGAGTGTGAACTCCCGGGAAAAACATCCGGGCTTCGACATGATCGAAACGCTCATTCGCAACATTCTGGTACTGAAGACCGAACTGCTCAGGCTGGACCCCAGCGACATGCGGGACACGGACCTGCAAGACATGACTGTCGCGAGCCATCGCGTACTGAAGGCTCGGTACATTGTCGAAGTTCAGGTATCGGAGTCGCTTCGCTCGGCAGAATCACCCGAAGTTGAGGCGGCGCTGGCTACTTCCATCCCTGAGATCCGCGAGCGTGCCGCGGCGGTCGCTCGCCTGGCAAAGTTGTCAGGCGCTGTGTCGTCACCAGACTCCGATGTGGAGCAGCGACTTTCCGAAACGCTACTGGACGGGTCCGCCTGGCAGCGAAATCGCGCACTCGAACGACTCAAGCTGCATGCACTGCTACTGAGTCTTGTCGGCAATGAGAGTGGACCGTTGAAACCGGTAATTGACTCGGATCAACTGCAGGCGTTGCTGACACAGCCATTGTCCGAAGCCGCTGCCGACGCTTATCGGCAGTTGCGTGACATGGGCAGGATCGTGCGGGATGCTTATCACGCTGTGCCGGATCAACTGGCACGCACCGAATCAATCGCGTTACTAAATCCCGCGGAGCCTCCGGTCGGATCCGAGGTCGAAGCACAACGCAACCGAGCCAAAGATCTCGAAGCCGAAGCCGATCTGGTGGAAAAGGAAGGTAATCACCTGCGCGCGCGGCGGCTGTACCTGGATGCGGCCGACGTGTGGCGCGGGGCAGGTTTGATCGATCCGGCGGCGGCGGCTCTCGACAAAGCTGAGCAGCAACAGAATCAGCTCCCGGAGATCTGGCGAGCGAAACTTGCCGATCAGTTTGCGAGCATCGAAAAGACCCTTGCAAGTGTTCGGGAGGACCTGGCCAGTGATCGCGAGGAGGCCGAGTCACAGCGGGCAGCACTAAGGGCCCTGTGCGACACTCCCGCGGGCCAGACCGATCGATTTGCACTAGCCGCACTGACGCTGGCGTCCAGCATCGACCAGCGAACTTCGACTGATCCCGCACTGGCGCCACTTCATTCGCCTCTCCGACTGCCGCACTTTCGCATCCCAACGAGGATCCAGATTGCGGCTCAGCCCGCCGCTGTTCCACTCGTTCTGAATCAATCAGTTCCCGTCAGGTTTGTCCTGACACGCACCGGGGATGAGGAACCGCAGTCCGCGACGCGTGTGTTGTTTCAGTTTTCGAATTCCGCTCAGGACGTCGAGGTGCGTCTGGATGCCACGTCGGGCGAGCCGCACTTGTTGAAAAGCAGCGAATCGGTCGATGTCACGTTTGATAACAATGACCAGGCAACGATCACGCTGCTGCTGACGGCGACTGAGTTTGCCAGTCCGTCAGATTCAACACGGCAGACCGTTCGCATTCGCGCAGAGGTCGAAAACTCGACAGAACGCTCGTTTGCCATATGCGATGGCCGGCTGCCGGCAAGTGATATGGTGGCGTTGAGTGTTAACACGGTCGACGCGCTGCCACCGGGAGTCCAGTCGGGCACTCATACGCTGCGACTATTCCCGAATCGGACGACGCATTACAGGTTGTCACTGGTCAATCAAACGTTGCAGAAGCGCTACGTGCGCGTGCGTCTGTTCAAGGCCACTCGTCCCCAGACGGCCGATTGGGCACCGGGACTTCTCTACTCCGATGATCCCTTCCTGAATCCAAATCCTGAACTCTTCGACGGTTTGCTCGCTGGCCTGGAACGCAGTCGTCAGGTTCAACAGGCACTTGCTGAGTCGTCGGAGCTTGAACTTCCCAGCAACGGTCAACCGGTGCCCATTGCGTTCAAAGACGTCTCACCTGACGCCGACGTGCCATCCACACCGATCGTCATACCAGTAGCCAATGTGACCGACGGCCTGATCGCTCTCGTCACCAATCTGCGGCGTGAAGGCGACACGTTTGTTGAGACTGACCAGGAATGGTTGCACTGGGTCGAACTTGACCCCATCCATCCACGCCAAATCTTCAACTGCACGGCCGAGTGGTCTGCGGTGCGCGGTGTTGTAACCGTGCAGTTGACCCCGAAACTGCATCTGCCTCCGGGAGCCGAACAGAAACCGCCAGCGATGCGTTGCACGCTGGTCACAGAGGACAACACAGCCCCACTGGCCATCTCTCGAGAGTACGGTCTGGCTCCGGCGTTTCGCTTCGAGAACCTGCCGCCCACCACAATGCCCCGTCGAATTCTGCTCGATATCGACGGATACCCACGCGCGTTTGTGTTGAGCCTCGAATGCCCCGAGTCCGTCAACCGTCAGGCAACCATGTTGGCGAATCGAACTCATGTGCAATTTCAGTCTGTTCGGGCTGCCGACGGAGGCCAGGTGTTCTCTCGGGTAAGCCAACCTGCTGACGGTTTCCGAATCGTTGAAAGAGAACTATCACCGGATCACGTGCCGTCGCCTCTGATGAAACGACCGGTCTTTAAGGGACGCGCCGCTGACGATTCGACGCCGAGACTCAGCACCGTGCTGTCTGTCGATGTTCCAGATACGTTTGCGGGTCGAGGCCAGACGCGGGATGCCATCATCGTCTCCATTGATGGAGAGACGGCTTCCACTTTCCATCGTGAACGCGGCACGCGAATCACGCTGGAGAACGCTTCGCCCCAAGGCGTGCTCGCGATGCACGCGAAGGTGTCAGATCACGTGATTTCGTTCCGACCCAATCGTTCGAATGGTGAAATTGCACTCGAAGCCATTGTCCAGTCCAACCTCACATCGGAAGGCCAGACACGTGACACCATGATCGTGTTATTAGATGACACGCCACCCAGAATCGAGATTGAGATTGGAGAGCCCAGCGTTACCGTTGGAGCACCAGTCATAGCAACGGTCACGGCGACTCTCGAGAAGAACGATGCGCCACTTAAGTTTGTGGAATTTGGAATTGACACCAATGGCAACGGAAAGCTCGACCCGAGCGAATCGTTCGAACGTCGGGTCGAATCGCCCGGTCAACTGAAATACACAGTTTCGACGCAGAATATGAACCCCGGCAGTTACACGATTCTGGTGCGTGCCACAGACACCGTGGGGCAAGCGTCCGTCACTGCACAGGCCAGCGTTCGTCTCATTCCCGCTGTCGCCGTGAAGAAAAAGACCGTCCCAATCCCACCAGCTCGACCGGCACCGGTTCCAGTCGAACCTGTTCGACCAGTGGTGCCCGCTCCGGCACCAGTCGTGGCTCCAACAGTCGTGGCTCCAACAGTCGGAATCGTCCGTATTCAGTTCACCCATAACAAGCGCAAGCTATCGAGAGTGGTCAAGCTCACAGCCACTCTGAATGGCAACTCACGCGACGCGAAGACCGGTAGTGTCGAATTCGTCGGCGTACCGTTGGACAGGAATTTCAGATTGCGTCTATGTGGACTCATCCAGTCCGACATCGTCGAGCAGACGTTCACAGTACGGGCACAGCCGGCCAGCAAGGCGACGACAATCTCGCTTGATTTTTAGGACGCCATGCCTGGAGTGGACCGGCAGCACGTATTGTGAGCGAATGAAAGTCTCGACACGGTTTCTTTGGCTTTTGCTCTCTGATACCTTCCCGCCGCTGACGTAAGCCCCTATAGCTCAGTTGGCAGAGCATCGGATTCTTAATCCGCAGGTCGTAGGTTCAAATCCTACTGGGGGCATTCCTTTGAGGACAACGACTTAGGACGAGTTTTCTTGAACCGGAAAGTCCTCGGGTACAGACAAAAATGCTGCGTGCGCCAACACGGGCCGGCAAGCCTTTCAGCCTGTTCTTTTCCTTGGGCTCATCTTGAGGAAAGACCCAACGGGCGTGTGATCACCTGCGGGATGTCGAGTGATCTGTCTCCGGTGGCCGAACCGAGAGGCCAGTACGTCTCGAATTCATTCAGGTCACCGGCTTGAAACCGGTCGATTACGACATCTGGAGTCGCCTGGGCGAAGAGTGAAACCACCGTCGAAAGTGTGTCCATCAAATCACGGCCATGAAGGTCCGTCTCTGGTGGATGCTCTCGTGCGGTCAGAAACGCATCGAAGCCAGCTTCCCCGGCCTCGACGAGTGACTGAATGGCAGCAAGTCCCTGAGCTTGATAGTCGCCATGCTAATAGATGGCCTGAATGGTTTCAGCAAAGTCAGGCATGCAGCAACCAGTTTCGTGCTCGTTCGACCAACATCTCGTCCCGCTTCGCATGGCCTGATGGAACCAGGTAGTCGCCGAGCTGATTCTGTCCGAAAAGCTCTTTGACTCTGGCAGCGAACGCGGGAATCTCAGCCTCAAAAGTGTCGTCGGATCCTGCAGTTTCGAGGAAGTCCAGAAACTTCTCACCCACGAGATAGTGCAGAGCCGGCTGGACACCGAAGTTGTTTTCGATGTTGGCCGTGGCATCGCACTGTTCAATCCAAATCTTCTGCGGTTCCATCATCTGTCCCGTGTTCGAACTTGCTCCAGCCGATGTGCGGGAATGCCGTCGTGTCCGCTTGCCTGTCAAGGTTGCGACGTTTCGTTTTCCGGAATGAGAAAGTCGTATCGTAAGGGACTACCCAGACCGGACGAAAACGAAGACGTGTGTCCAGAAGTTGGACGTAAGCGCCTCACCGTTGGCAATGTGCTCACGCGATCAGAGTTTCGACAACGCCAGGATGCAAAGGAAGCGTGGCAGCACGCCGTCGAGTACATTATCGCGTCAGTTTACCATGGGTCTTCGCAGTGAGATCAGTGACCTGCCTTTGACTGAAAAGCCTGGCTGCAATGTCTGCTGCCCGACTCTCGGTCCCCAGACTGTTTCGGCAGGCTGAAACAGTTGCTGGTCAATGAACTGCACTTTTCAGCGAGACCAAAGCCTGGGATTTCCCCCCTCCCGGGTTGTGGCCGATTTCCGCTGTCCTGCTTCACCGCAGACAGCCGCACGGTACAAGCTGGCCAGAGGATGCAGATGACGATTCGACAACCGAGACAGTCAGCTCATTCTCTGGCAGTTCTTCTGACTGCGACTTTCCTACTGTCGTTGGCTCTCGGTCGGTGCCAGGCCGATGCACCGCCGTCCACTCCCGCGGCACCCGGGTTCACCGAATCAGGTCGGAAGTCATCCAGGTCCACTCGCAGGACTGTTGAACTGCCTGGCCTGGTGATCGACTTTCACCGGACATGTGTGGACCTTGACGGAGTGATCTGTCTTGAACGTGGTTTTCTGGAATTGATCGCGTGTACGAAGGGCAGCAAGGAGCACGAGTCGATCGTTGCTGTGTCGGCCCGCGCGATGCATATCCATACGGCACTACTGCTGCTCGGTGCCAACAACGGGCATCCGGCCATGCAGGTACCGGCGAATAAAGAGAAGACACGCTGGGCCCATGTTCCGCCGCGAGGTGATCCGATCGATGTGTTTCTGGTCACGACGGGCAAAGACGGAAAGCCGGTCGAGCGACCGATCAGCGAGTTCATTGTCCGGTCCCGGGAGCGAGTTGACGAGGTCGACGGCGCAGTTCTTGTCGCGCCCGGTGAGGCAGAGAAACTCACGGGCGACAACGGAAGGGACGCTCGTCTGCCTCACACGTTTCTGTTTGCCGGCTCACACCTTCAGGACAAAGGAACCGGACCCCGTCAGTATCTGGCTGACGTCAGCGGCAATGTGATTTCGATTGCAACCTTCGGAGACGAAGTTCTCTGCCTTCCGTTTCCTCAGACTCACGAAGACGGCGCGCTGATGTGGCACATCAAGCCAGAGTCGCTGCCCAAAGTTGGAACGAAAGTCACGCTGCGCCTCCGCCCGAAACGGAAGCAAGTCAAACCGGTTGTTGATTCAGCATCCGACGAGGATAAGGACAAAGTCACTCCATGAAATGCAAACAGTCTCTCTGCCTGGCAGCCATGGGCCTTCTATTGGCAATGCTCTTCGACGTGACGCCAACGAGTGCCGCTGACCGCGAGAACTTCACCGTCGCTGATCGCCCTGCGTTCGTTCTTGAACCACCTGAGTCAGCTCGGGTCGACGGTCCGATGCCGTGGGTGTGGTACGCCCCGACGTTGGGTAACGGTCTTCCAGGCAGCGCTGAGCAGTGGATGTTCAAGCGACTTCACGCGGCGGGTATTGCCATCGCCGGCGTAGATGTCGGCGAGAGCTACGGCAGTCCCACAGGCCGTGCGATTTATCACGCACTTTACGAAGAGCTGACAACGAACCGTGGCTACAGCGAGAAACCGGTGTTGCTGGCTCGTAGTCGTGGCGGCTTAATGCTTTACAGTTGGGCCAACGAGCACCCGTCTCTGGTTGCCGGTGTCGCGGGCATTTATCCGGTCTGCAACATCGCAAGCTATCCGGGGATCGCCAGGGCCGCACCGGCTTACGGCATGACGCCACCGGAACTCGAAGCGAGGCTCGCTGAGTTCAACCCGGTCGACCAGCTGGAAAACCTGGCCGCCTGGCGCGTTCCGATCTTTCATCTCCAGGGCGATTCCGATGGCGTCGTCCCGCACGAAAGGAACACCGGCCTGCTGGCCGCGAGGTACAAAGAATTCGGCGGACCAATCGAAGTCGAACTCATTAAAGGCCAGGGCCACAACATGTGGCGCGGCTGGTTTGAGTCGCAACGGCTGACCGACTTCATGATCGCGAGAGCCCTTGGCTGGCCGAGCTTCGAACTGGGGACGCCGTTTGTCGATGGCGCCGTTCTGCAGCGCGAGATGCCCGTGCCAATCTGGGGCTGGAGCAAACCGGGTTCGCAGGTCACCGTCAAATTTGCTGCCCAGTTGAAGACTGTCGAGGCCGACAGCAAAGGCAAGTGGATCGTGACACTCGATCCCCTGAAGGCATCCAGCGAAGAACGAGAGTTGAAAGTCAACAGGGGCACCGAAGCAATCACACTCACCGGAGTACTCGTCGGCGAAGTCTGGTTTTCTTCGGGTCAGTCGAACATGGACTGGCTTGCTGGCAAGTCGAATTGTCGCGACCTAGCGAACACGCTCGCGCAGTCGAAAGACGAGCTTCCTATCCGCGAGTTCAACGTCGATATCGGCTCGTCGCTGTATCCACAGAGTCGCACAACTTCGAAGGAAGGCTGGAAGCGATCCAGGGCAGCAGGCGGATTCTCAGCATTGTCGCTGGCGTTTGCGTCGGAGCTTTACAACGAATTGAACGTGCCGATCGGAATCGTCCGCAGCACACATGGTGCAACACCGATTGAGACGTGGACGGCTTACTACGGCTTTGCGGGTCACTCGAAGCTGCGGGACATCGCTCTGCGCGTTCGCCAGAGCAATCCGTTGACCCGTGATGCCCAGGACGCCTTCGCGGCGTACTTCGACAATCTCAGAAAGTGGCAGAGTGAAAGTGAAAACCTGCTCAACCGCGGCGGTTCGGCGTTACCACGCCCGAACTTGCCGGGAATAGCGGACGACTGGAAAGGCGCCACGCGGATGTTCAATCAGAAGATTGCTCCGCTGATTCCGTATGCGATTCGCGGCGCGATCTGGTGTCAGGGCGAAAGCAACTCGAGTGACGGAAAGATTTACGCTGCAAAGATGGAAGCACTCGTCAACGGTTGGCGAAAACGGTGGCAACGCGCTGACCTGCCGTTCTACTTCACTCAGCTGCAGTGCTACGGAGAACCTGATCCAAACAACGTGGGTTTCGCTGATCTGCGGGAAGCCCAGACGCTGTTTTTTCTGAATTCGAATCACGTCGGGATGGTCGCGCAGCACGACCTGAACCCAGCGCGGCCCACGGGGATCCATCCGTTTAACAAACTTGATCCCGGCAAACGGCTGGCACGCTGGGCACTGGCGAATGAGTACGGCCGCGATATCGCCTTTGTCGGGCCGATCTACGAATCTCACACGGTCAAAGGCGACACGGTCCGTGTTCAGTTCGAACAGCGCGGCCCTGGCGGCGGTTTGATGGTGGGCAGCAAGGGACTTGAAGCCAACGCTAAAGAAAGTCCCGATGCCTTCGTCGAACCGGCGAGAGAAGCGCCCGGCGAGCGACTCAAACATTTTCGTGTAGCCGGAAAGGACAAAGTCTGGCACGACGCCGTTGCTGTGATAGAAGGCAATGAAGTCGTCGTCCGATCGAAGGCCGTCCCCGAACCTGTCGGCGTTCAGTATGCGTACAACAACAGTCCGATCGGCGCGAATCTTTACAACCGAGCTGGCTTGCCGGCGCTCCCGTTCGCTTACTTCGACGGCCGGCAGATGTTCAACGAAGACGACCCGGAAATCGTCGCCGCCGCGAAAGCCGAAGCAGAACGTCGATGGAGCAAGAAGAGTTACCTGTTGCCTTCGACGCTGTTCCGCGATCGATGCGTTCTGCAGCGGGATCTTCCAGTGCCGGTCTGGGGCCACGGAGTTCCCGCTACCGAGATCACGGTTTCCTTTGGCGGTCAAACGAAGAAGACCACGGTCGATGAATTCGAACGCTGGCGGGTCACTCTCGATCCGATGTCATCATCTTCAACAGGCCGCGACCTGGTGATTCGCAGCAGCGTCGATGAGGAGCGCACGATTCACGATGTGCTTGTTGGTGACGTCTGGATCATGACCGGCTCTCGACAATTGGATGGCCAGTTGATTCGACCTGACAAAGGGAAGGCTGTTGAACTGAAAGCGTTGCCGTTGGTGCGAGAGTTCCGCATCAAAACGAAAGCTCGCCGGTTCCGCTCACCGCGCAAACTGAGAATGGAAATCGGCGGAGGCAGATATCTGGCATCCTGGCAGCCCGCCGACTTCGACGAGGTTGGTGATCCGCCGTCCGTCGTCGCTTACCACTTCGCCGCACAAGTCCAGCAGCCAGGTATCCCAGTTGGAATCGTCACACTCGGTGCAGAGAACCCGCCGATCACGTGGGTTTCCCCCCAAGCCATGCAGACAGCCGCCGGTTTCGAACAGGAGCGAGACAATCTGAACCTCGGCTATCCCAACACCGACGTCAGCAAGCGGGCCGTCATCGAGTACATCGAGACGGTCAAACGCTACAACCGCAAGGTGGCGACTTTTCTGGAAGCAGGCGACGACGTTCCGCCACAACTCGCCGACGCCGTGTCGGCCTTTCCAGAGCCTTATTACAACCAATGGGCCAGCCGCACCGAGACGGCCATACACACCTGGAACTTCTGCATCAGTCCGCTGACACCGTTCGCGGTCCGTGGAGTGACCTGGATTCCCGGCAAAGACAACATCAGCGACGACGTGTCGAAGTACTCGCCGTCACTTGAGGTCTATGCGAGCAGTCTTGCGGAAACTTATGGCCAGGAGAGGGTCACGTTCATTTTCGCCCAGCCGACTGCTTCGCTGGTGGAAGGTATTGCCATGCCGAAGCCCAAGGATGCGTCAAGTATCGAATTCAACAAGTGGCCGAAGAGCCTTAAGGGAATTGCCACGCAGCTCGGAACACTCGCAGTGGGTCAACACGAGTGACCCTCGAGGTGAAGCCGTTCAACGAACGAAGTGGTTTGGCCGCTTTCACAGACCGTCCTTTGCTGGATACCCATGAAAACCACCCAACTTCTCACGATAGCCATCTGTTTCGTCTGCGGGTTGAGCACAGCCAATGCGCAGTCGTTTTATAAGAATCCTCGCGGACTGTTCTCCACCCGTCCGAGCGAGACGAAATCGCTCACCAACATTAAGCGATTCGGTCCGGTCGGGATGGGCATCGATCTGATTCAGCCCGCGTTCACGATGCGGATAAGCAACATCGAGGAAGGATCGCCCGCCGCAGCGACTGACAGACTTCAGAAAGACCAGATCATTGAATCGATTAATGGTCAGAAGCTGAAAGACATCGATCCGCGGATGCAGCTCGCTCAGATTCTGGGAGTCGCTGAGGCGACCGACGGTGTTGTCCGATTCACTATCAGGGGCCAGGCCGACAACGTCGTCGTGAAGCTTCCCGTTCTCGGTACTTACAGCGAAACCTGGCCACTCGATTGTCCGAAGTCGGAGAGAATCGTGTGTGGTTTTGCCGACTACCTCGCCAGAGCCGATTCACATAAGGGGTTTGCCGGCATTGGAATGTTGTTCTTGCTCTCGACGGGCGAGGATCGCGATCTCGAGCCAGTGCGCAAATGGGCGAGGAGCGTCGCCAATCGTCCGCATACCTACGCGTGGCACCTCGGTTATGGCGGCATTCCGCTGTGTGAATACTACCTTCGCACTGGCGACAAAGAGGTACTCCCTGGCATTCAGAAGTGGGTCGACAACGCAGTAAAAGGGCAGTACCTGGACGGCTGGGCCGGGCGCGGTGGTGTGCCGAGCGTCACGTATGGCAACGGGCACCTCAACGCAGGCGGCACTGCTGTGGTCACCTTCCTGCTCCTCGCGAAAGAATGCGGCGCCGATGTTCCCGATCACGCTTTGCTGGGCGCGCTGGTTCACTTCTATCGTTACGCGGGACGTGGTGGCAATCCTTATGGCGACAATCGCCCGGAGGTCGGCTTTGTCGACAACGGCAAGACGGGGAATCTTGCTTTCGCCATGGCAGCTGCGGCTTCGCTGACGCCCGAGGGCGAGCAATCTGTTTATGCCGCAGCGCGCGACGTCTGCGCGATGCCGAGTTTCTATACCACCAGTTTCATGCTCCACGGCCACACTGGAGGAGGGATCGGCGAGATCTGGCGCAGCGCTGCGATGGGGCTGCTCCACGAAAAGAAGCCAAAGCAATACCGCGAGTTCATGGATAATCGCCAGTGGCACTACGAGCTTTCCCGCCGCTTCGATGGCTCATTCGCCATCCTCGGCGGAGCGGGCTATGACAACGTTGAGTGGGGTGGCGGCTATGGCCTCGCTTACACCATGCCACGCAAGACTCTGCGTATCACCGGCGCACCACCCAGCAGGTATTCGAATAAGTACCAGCTTCCGAAGCTGCCATGGGGAACCGAAGCGGATAACACCTTCGTTTCGCTGGAAGCCGTGCCCGATTCCGATGGCAGGCAGCAGGACCTCTCCGGCGAAACTCTGGCCAGGGACTCCAGCATGCCCGTTCTGGTCCGGCTCCACATTTCGGGCGATGTGAGCGACGACCTGCTGCGACAGTACATCCATCACCAGGATCACAACATCCGCTTCATCGCGGCCAACAAAGTTGTCGGCATCAACAGCGGGTACATTGGCTGGCGGACGCCCGGTGGGAACGTCCGGACATCGCTGATGAAGGAGTTTCTTCAGGCGAACGACCCGCGTGTTCGGCGTGCCATGTTCTCGGCCGTTTACGAAATCCTGAGACGGGAAAAGCGAAGCTCGGTGCTCACCCGTGACGTCTTCGAGCTGGCGGTTCAGTCGGTGAAAGCTCCAGAGGAATCGTGGTGGGTCAAGGACGCTGCGCTGCATGTCATCGGTACCGCTCCAGCGGATTGGGTTGTGCCGCAGGTTGATCTGCTGCTGCCGTTCCTCAACCATGAGGACTGGTGGCTGCAGAATGCCACACTGACCGCGCTGACGCCGGTCGTGGCGGATGAACGCTGTTACCGGAAGGTGCTGCCGGCGATCGGCGAACTGGTCAGGACAAACCAGCGATCGGCCCTCACTCTGGGCTTGCTGGGAAGCATTCGAGCCAGGCTCAAGGAGGGTGGTCCCGCAGTGCACCAGTTGGCTACGGAGACTCTGAAGGAGACCTACACCGGCTATGCCGGCGTGAAAACTGCTCCGGGCGGCCAGGATATCTCCTCAACGTACGATTCGCATCTGGAATTCATTGCCGCGTCACTGGCCGACGTGCCGGGCGGATTGGACGTGCTCTACGAGATCGCCCGTGAGCGATTTCCTCAGCAGATCCTGCCGTACAAGCAATTCTTCCTGAATGCGGACCCGAACCAGTTTGGCCCGATACTCAAGCAGGCAATCGTTCCGATCATCACGGAAGAACTGATCCCCGAGTACGTCGGCAGGAACCGAGACGCATTGCGGAAACTGGCAACAGTCCAAGCGCAGTCGGCGTACGCCGGCGGTCATCGTGATCACATCTCGCAGCTCACCGCGCTCTACGAAAGGGCAGGCCAGGACGAGTTCGGCTGGCGCATGTTCGCCGACCTGCGGCAGGCTGAGTGGTCGTATCATTCGTTTGACCCGATCGCCGCCGAGCAGGTGCCTTTTGACCAACTCATCACGCGCTACCGCGAGGTGACTCTGCCCGGAGGCATGGAGACATGGTTCGCTCCTGCATTCGATCCCGCCAGTGCTGGCTGGAAGACAGGAAAGAGTCCCTTTGCCCACTATAAGGGTCAGCTTCCGCAGCACCCCATTCACAAGTGTTCGGGCAACTGTACGGGGCCGGGCTGCTACGGCGGCACGAAAGCCAACACGTTGTGGGAAAAGGAAGTCCTGCTGATACGCGGCACGTTTAACATCCCAACGCTGAAAACCGGTCACCGCTACCGGATTCGCGTGCACGATGGCAACCACGTCGGCTCCGGCGGCGGCCACATTGTCTACATCAACGGACGACCCCTGGCCGAAACCACAACCTGCACCGGTCGCGGCGGCGGCGGTCAGCCGAAGGGCGCGTTCATCACCAGAGACTTCCTCGAAGACTTTCAGGGCGGCGAAGTGACCATCGCCGTGAAAACATTCCTTCGGTTCAACGACAAGTACAAAGTCAAACCGACCGAACGGATTCCTCAAGGCAAGATCAGCCTGCACGTCGAGGAGATGAAGCTGCCGCCGATGGGTGACGACCTCGTGTTCAAGTCAGCGGCCATAGTGCCGATGCTGTCATCCGAGTGGCAGGCATTGCAGGATCCGGAAAACCGGGAATTGGAGCCGGAAGCTGGCAAGTTCCGCTGGGACGGCAAGTTCGCCGGCAATGCAAACATCCCAGGCAATTGGAGGGTTATCGCCGAGGTCACGGAGATCGCAGATTTCGATCCGTTGAAAATCACAAGACCCCGCCGACCGCTCTTTTCGGCGCTGACATTCGAAGAGAACGGCAAGACCGGCGATGCGACGTGGATCTGGTCCGGAGACCGGCTGATGGACCTGACGCGCTACCAGTCGCTGCGAATGCAGCTGAAGATGGTAAGCGGCGTCGAGTATCTGTTCGTTGAAGCCGGCGGATTCAGCAACAAACACAAGCCCGGCTGGCAGTCGCCATGGCTAGTGATGAAGAAGTAGAGACACGCTCGGAGATGTTGCCATACTTGCTGCAGCGAAAATCGCCAGGACTGTCGACCCATCACGCAAACGATCGAAACTCCTGGCGAGGTTCGCCGCACAGATTCCACCTGGAGTTAATAATGAATCCAATAACCCGATTAATCGTATTCACGCTGCTGTTTCCAGCCCTTCCCGCTTTCGCGGCCGACGTCCCGGCCGAACTCCCTGATCCAGACGGCAAGTCGGGCGTCGCGACAAAACCGGTCAAGGTCTACATCCAAGCCGGCCAATCCAACATGGTCGGTATGGGAAACCTCAGCGGGGCGAAGAACGTTTACGCAGGCATCTATCTCAGCTCGAATCCCGCCATCCCTGATGAGCCGCTTTCAATCTACCGCGTCGGCCATTACAGAACTTCGCCGCTCAAGGTCTACCTTCCGGACGGCACACCGACCAACAGACGTGTCACCAAAGGGCAATTCGAGGTACCGCACCACGGTGTCTATCGACTGCATTGCGGATTCCGCGAGAAATCTTTCGGGGTCATGCACGTCGACGGCAAAGAAGTCTACCGGCGCGCGCCTGGCGGCGATCCGGTCAAGCAGGATGTCACTCTCAAACCAGGCGTTCGCTATTCGTTCGAAATATTCGGCGTCGAGGACATTCCGCCGCGGTTCTGGATGGAGCAGACTAACCTGCCTGGCAATGGCGATCTCGACGCGGTTGCCAAACGAGAAGGAAAATTCCCGTGGCTTGTGGATGCTGATGGCAACTGGACCGTTCGCAATGACGTTTACTTCCAGGAAGCCCGGCTTGCGAAGGGCGGCAACGGCTCGCCACTGAGTGCCACCTCAAATGGCAAGTCCATCGGACCGGAACTCGGATTCGGCCACGTGCTGGGTACATACCACGATGAGCAGGTTCTGCTGATCAAGACGGCTCAGGGAAATCGCTCGCTCGGATTTGATTTTCGTCCACCTTCGAGTGGTCGAACTGACCCGGACAACGAGTTCGAATCGATCGAATACAAACTGATGGTCGAGGGTGTGCGCAAGACACTCGACAACATCGATAAAGTCGTTCCGGGCTACAAAGGTCAAGGCTACGAGATCGCCGGCTTCACCTGGTTTCAGGGTCACAAAGACAGCGGCACCGAGCAGTCCATCTCGGAGTACGAGAATCATCTCGTCAATCTGATCAACGATGTTCGCAAGGAATTCGAAAACCCGAAGCTGCCCGTCGTGGTCGCCACCGTCGGTTTCGGCGGACACAACATGCAGGACAAGTTCCTGAGAATCCTGAATGCGCAAATGGCAGTCAGCAATGCGAAGCAGCATCCCGAGTATGCCGGAACAGTGGCGTCGGTCGACACGCGCGATTTCTGGCGAGAGGTGGACGAATCGCCGGCCAACCAGGACTACCATTACCACCGCAACGCCGAGACCTACATGCTGATCGGCGATGCCCTCGGTCGAGCGATGGTCGGACTGCTGGGTGGCAAAGCAGAACCCCTCCCGCAGGCTCCTCGGCCAAAGCGTGCCGACCAGCAGCAGACTAAGACACAGACAGCAGAGGCCCAGGTCGACGCAAGGGAGGCGCTGATTCCGATTGTCCTTGATGGCATTGCGGCGTCTTACATCCAGAATCCGCGGTACAGCGAGGCGCTGCGACAAGAGGCCGCCGGCGAGCGACCACAGCGAGCGAATCAGTTTCTGCGTGGAGCGATGTATGGACTCGTCAATTGTTACCGCGCCGTCTGGTACGACGAGTATGACTGGCGTCAATTCGGACCGAATCTCGAACTTGTCAAGTGGGACTACTTCAGTTTCGATCCGCCAGAGACTCTGCCGTCCGACAAAGGCAACCGCTACCGGAAGGTGACGTACCCGAAAGGAATGGCGAACTGGGCCTCGCCCGACTTTGACGCCGCAAAGGCTGGTTGGAAGAAAGGACCGCAACCATTCGGGCAGATGGATGGCAGGCAGGCAGCGATCAATGAAGCCTGCGTCTCACCATTCTGCGCCTGCGGAGAGATGCCGCGAACTTTGTGGGAGAAGGAAGTTCTGCTGATGCGTGGCACCATCGAGATACCGCCACTCAAAGTTGGCCACCGCTATCGCATCATGCTTGGCGGCGCCGGCCATGTGAATTCTGGCGAAGGCTATGCGATCTATGTCAACGGGAAGCTGTTGGCAGAATCCACTCGCGGCGTTGCAGTACGACAGGGCGGCCAGCCGCGTGGGGCTCACATCTACAAGGACTTCCTCGGTGAGTTCAAAGGCGGCAAGGTCACGATCGCGGCAACCAGTTTCCTGCGCTACAACCACCCGCGCATCAAACCGTATCCCCCACGTGGCCATCTCTGGCTGTGGATCCAGGAACAGAAGTTACCGCCATTGGTTGGGGCGATTGGTGAATAGCGATCGTGTTTGGTTTGTAGTTACAGGACGTGCGATCCTGCCCCATATTGACGTCACCCAGCTGGCACGAGTGCCTGTCGTTCGCCAACCTGGAAAGTGACGAGCAAACGAGTCCCGCAATTCAGTCGCGAAGATGTGAGGAGTTCACCAATCCCTGGCTGACGCTCTGATCATGCCACGGCTCGTAATTCCGGGTCAGTTCGCCGGATGCAGTGGTTGCGTCAATGGCTCCATCGCAGATCGACTTGCAGTCGATGTCCGTTTCTCTCAGTTGCTCAACCAGGGTTGCGAGATGAACCGCAGTTCGACCAACACACGCCGCAGTTCCCCCTGCACGGTCGATTCGTGCATCGTCTGCCGCGTGCCGACGATCACGTCGCCCCGCTGAGTTGTCTTTGGGAACAGCAGAGTCGGGTGTTGATGTGTCTTCCAGTAGTCGCGCAGCACGTCGAGTGTCGTCGCCGGCAACGGCACAAACCGGTCCTTCGCACCCTTGCCGCGGTGAATATGCAGTCGCATCCGCTGCGAGTCGACATCGCCCACCTGCAGCGACAGAGCTTCATTCAGCCACAGACCGCACGAATACACCGTCCAGAAGTACGCCCGGAACCGTTCCTTGCGAATGGTCCCCATGATCCGCCGCACTTCGTCGCGGGTCAGGACACTCGGCAGTCGGGTCTCTTGGGAGATACGGAACTTGTCCAGGACGGTCCATGACCGGGGACACGTCTGCCGATAGAAGAACCGCAGCCCGCCAATGGCGATCTTCAGCGTTCCCGCAGCCGCGCGTTTCTCCGTGCGCAGCCACAGCAGATACTCCCTGACCTGTTGTTCGCTCAGCGAACCGGGGCTCGTCCCGTTGTAGAACCTGCTGAGCTGCCGGACCGCCCGCAGATACGCTTCCTGAGTCCGCTCAGCCAGCCCCGCCACCACAAGATCCCCCAGCATGCTCTCGTGCCATGTGCCTTGATCACTCATTGCGTTGTCCTTCCGGAAAGAGAAAAGAGATTCCGGAAGTACTTTGCTACACACTCGCGCTGATCAACCCGTGATACCACCACACACGCACACTACGATCCTCCCGTCGCGAAGCGGCTTCCTTGAACCATCGCATGCACCGGAGCGGCGGTGGCCAGCGGATTCTGAAATCAAAGCCAACTCCCGCCGCCCGGTGATGCGGGTCGTTATGTGGCACTGCAATGCGTAACTTATGGGCCACGTTACATGACCTTTTCGACACCGACGACGGTTCATTGCCAGATATTTTCATCGAGAACCTAACCGGTGATCAGGTTTCTGAAATCTACAGGTGGGTTCGGTCGAAGTGTGGCGTCTACTCCGATGAGTGGAATCCCACGTTCTGGGATCGCGTCGATGAACAAGACGTACCAGTCACTTCGGTCGATGACCCTGCAAGTTTGGTCGTGAATGGTCGCGCCGAGTCGTTTCGGCATGGCTTAAGCGAAGTATCTTCAGGTGGCGTTGTTGTTCCGTCTCTCACAATTGTCGTCTGGCCCAACTCAATCGAATTTGACTACAGAATGGGACCCGAGTGGGGGCCGACACAACTGGACGCTTTGTTCGACTTTCTTTGGGGCGTCCAACAACTGGCTTCTACTGCTACAATTAGTCATTCGTTTGAGGGATGCTCCGATCGCTCGACATCATTCGCTGACGCATGGAACAGATACAAAGTTGAAAAGAGCGCCACATAAATCGGGTAAGGGCGACCATCTCTGGCCGCCCTCCCCACACCACCTGGCATGCGGGTCCGCACCAGGCGGTTCAACCCGGCTTTGAATTTGCCAAACGGGAGCAAGTAACGCCCAGAGACTCTTCAGGCTCAGCAGTCCCTGCTCCTGCAGCCACTTGTTCGTCATTCCAACACCACTGGCAATGGTCTTTGCCATACGCCAGTAGCCCTTGCGGCTCTTCCCGTGACGGATCGCCTGACGACGCGATACGCCTAACGCATTAACTCCCGGCTCCGCGTGCGCGGGTAGCGCCAGCGTTTCCAGTAGCACATGCGAATTCGACGCCGAATCCACTGATCGAGCTTGTCGAACAGTTTCAGTTGCGCGCCCAGACCAAAGTAACCTGCCCAGCCACGGAAATAACTCCGCAGCTCGCTCAGTCGACGCTCCATCGAGACTCCCCAGCTACGGCCGGTGAGTTCTCTGATGCGACGCTCGAACTTCGACACGTTCTTCGACGACACGTTGATAGTCGCCCTGCGGCCCACGAACACGAAGCCGAGGAACTCGACCCCATCCGCGTCGACCACACGGATCTTCTCCTGATTCACGACAAGGCGAAGATGATCGGTCAGATACACAAATACGCGCTGTTACGGTGGCTGGAGCAACACACGCATGCGGGACTACCTAGCCCGCTGCCGCTAGCTGCTGCCTGAGGGCGACACACACTCCGCGGCCCTGCCTAACTCCGACCTCGACCTCAGTGCGGAGCCGGACACAGACAACACCGGCGTGGGCCTGTGCTGTCCGCACTGTGAAGGACCATTGCGTCTGGTGTCGTCGCAGCATTCCCCCGAGCTGGCGTGACGTCCTGAACGGCCCGCACCGTCCTCCGTGGTACACCCGCGGCAGTCCCCAAAAACGTCCCGCCCGGACGGGCGATGAGTTCCCGACCATGACCATCGACCCGCCCGCAGTTCAAGGTCCACCGCTACTCGCGTCCCGCCCGACCGCTGAGCGATCGACTGCTGCTGCGCCCACGCCGCACCACAACCCCGCAAGACGCCCGGCAACCCCACCCGCGAAAACCGTTCCCGACCCAGCGGGCCGACAAAATCGGCACCACTCCGGCAAGCGTTCCGCGAGCTCAGTGAAATGAACACATGACACGGTCTACCTGAGACAGTAGTCTGCTGAGATGCGGATCAGAAACCTGCATTGAAACCGCAAGGGCCAACCGCCCGCGAAGCGGAAAAGTTCAACGCACGATCTATCCGTCGACATCCATGTCAACGGATAGATCGCAATTCGTAAGGCTGCAGGGGACACATAGTGAGGAAAACACTGCTCACCTCAGACCAGCATGCGGAGATCGTTGCGAAATTTGCTCGCGACAGGTCGAATTATCAGCGGCTGGTCGACGAAGTTATATACTCGCTGTCGTCTCGGCTTTCAGATACGGGAATAGAGCCCGCTGCACTATCGGGGCGTGCCAAGACGGTTGACAGTGTTGCGGAAAAGCTGTCTCGCAAGTCATACACCGACCCGTTCATTGAGATTCCCGACTTCGCTGGCGTCCGCGTTGTATGCCTCTTTGAAGCTGACGTCAGTCATGTCGGGAGAATCGTTGAAAACGTCTTCGACGTGATTGAGCGTGTCGACAAGTTGGAAGGCCTTGGTGCTGATCGGATGGGATACCAAGGGACGCACTTTGTGGTTTCTCTCGGCACGGACTTTGCCGGGCCACGTTATGACCAATTGCAAGAACTGCTCTGCGAGATTCAAGTTCGAACAGTTCTCCAAGACGCATGGGCACTCATCAGCCATAAACTTGTCTACAAGCATGAATCCGCCATTCCGGTCTTGATGCGGCGAAGCCTCAATAACGTCGCCTCTCTTCTCGAAGTTGCCCAAAGCGTATTCGACACAGTCCAAGACCAACGGAAAGAATACGTCGCCGACATTCATGACAAAGAAAGTGTTCCAGAAGAATTCTTGGCACAGTCCATCGACTTCGACACACTTACTGCCTACACGCGGCGACGATACCCTGATCTTCCGATTTCTGAACTCTGGCAAAGCCAGTTGATTCGCGACATAAATCGTACGCGATATCGGACGCTGACCGACATAGAATCAGTAATACGTCGCGCGGAAGACGCAGTGCACGACTACGCTCAAGAGGTTCCAGAGGTTTTCAAGACCGGAACGGACTTCATCACAAAAAGTCTCAGCTTTGTCGATCCTGACTTTCTTGAATGTCACCCTGTGAGCGAGACGACGCGGCAGGCAGCACAAAGATTGAAACACAAAGTGAAGGCAGCCTAACTCCAGTGGATTAGAAACTCGTGAGGCGCAGCCGAGCCGAGTTCTAATCTTTTGTTCGAGAAGCCCGGGCTCTGTGCTCGGGCTTTTTCATGCGAGGTGTGAGGATTGTTGGTGAAATGAGCGCTGCAACGCTGTGTGTCGTGTCGACGTGTTGCGGATGGTATTGGGTGGGCTCGGCGCGGACCGCAGGCGGGCTCGCTGTTGGTGGGTTTCAGAAACGAGTGGGCTGATTTACGGGGCTGGGATTCAGTGGTGTGTCAGCGGCGGCGGGCGGATTCGGTGGAAACTCTGGAAGACCAGTCTGCCTCCGCAGATCGGGCAGCGTGTTCCTTCGTCTTCAGTCGGGCGCAGAGCCGGGACCGGCCAGTCTTCCAGTTCCGGTTCGATGTCCCGCAGCGATTCCAGGATCGCGGCACGCAGACGATCGAGGTCGAGCGTTGGCGCAGCCGACCGTTGTTATGCTGCGGCTGGAAGCTCCAGCCACCACCACGCTGACCGCTCGCCTGCACACGACCTTGCGGCACTTCGACGGCGTCGCAGATGGCTACTTGCTCGTCCGCTGACCGGCTTTGGCAATCTCTTCGAAGTACAGCTTGATTAGTTTTGCGTAGTCGCCGTTGGCTTTGCGCTGGGCGGATTGCAGGATTTCTGTTTTCAACTTGCCGGGTAGTTTGCCCCAGTTTCGCATGGCTTGTGCCTGCAACTGTTGCTGCAGGGGGCTCAGGTCGCCGCCTTCTGAAGAGTTGCCCTCGCCGCCACCGGGACTGGTGGAATTGGCGTTGCCCGGGGTACTGCGATTCGGCTGTTGTCCGTTGCCGGTCATCTCCTGTGCGGCCTGCTGCAGAGCCTGGGCAGCCTGCTGCAATGACTGGGCTGCCTGCGCGAGGGCACTGCTTTGGCTCTGACCATTCGATCCGCCCTCCCCGCCGGTGCTTTCGCCGCCGGCCGGTTGTGAACCGGTCGGAGCGCCGGGCTGCTCTCCACCCGGCTGACTGCCTGAGGATTCGCTTCCAGACGGCGGACTCTGACTTCCGTCGCTGGGAGATTGCGGTCCTGCGGGAGGCTGATTTGAACCACCGCCACTGGGGGTTCCACCGCTCGACTGCGTGCCATTCCCGGCGAGACTGCCCTGCGATGGAGTACCGGATGACGACGTGCCACCGGGTTCCTGCGCGAGCGGCTGACCGCTGTCGACTGGAGCACCGGACTCGCCATTCTGCGATGGGGCGACCTGGCCGAACTGCTGTTGAGCCGCCTGCAACTGACGCATCGCTTCAGCGACCTGTGACGCCAGTTCTCCCGGCACGGGAGATGGCTGATCCGATTGGCCGGCCGGACCTGCCTGGCCCGCCTGTTGTGCGGCCTGCTGAAAGGCCTCGGCCGCCTGCTGAGCTGCCTGAGCGGCGTCTCCCTGATTGCCAGCGCCGGCCTGCATACTTTGAGCCGACTGCTGTGCGGCCGCCTGTCCCTGTTGCGCCGCCTGCTGCGCTGCTGCGGCGTTTTCTCCCTGCGACTGCAGACCCAGCGGCTCCTGTCCGAGGACCTGTCCCAGTTCTTCAAATGCCTCAGCCAGTTGAGCGGCCTCGTCCGCGAATTGCTGCTGCCGCTGTTGCCGGGCGGCCGCAAGTTGTTCGGCGTCGTTGGCGACGGCTTCAAATCCCTCGGCCAGTTGCTGCTGTTGAGCGGCCAGCTCCTGGGCTTGCCGGGCCATCCCGGGGGCCTCTTCGGCTAACGCTCCAGCCGCCGCTTCCGCTGCCTGAGCCGCCTGGCCAGCCTGCTGAGCTGCCTGTTCCGCTTGAGCACCCTGGGCACTCGCGGCAGCCTGCTGGCCACCCTGCGCAGCTTCGGCTGCTGCCTGCGCCGCAGGCGAGTCAGCGCCGAGCTGTTCGGCCGCGTCGAGCGCCATCTGTGCGGTTTCCGCCGCGAGTTCCTGCTGCTGAGCGAGTAGTTGTTCGAGCCCCGGCTGTTGACCGGGTTGTTCTCCCGGCTGCTGGCCTGCGGGTTGTCCGCCCGGTTGCTGTTCTCCGGGTTGCTCGCCGGCGGGTTGCTGACCACCCGGCTGCTCACCCTCAGGACTGCCGCCGGGTGGACTTCCCGGTTGGCCTGATTCCCCGGGCTGTGCTCCGACTTCCCCACCTGCGGGTTGAGGTCCCGCTTCACCGCCGACCGGCGGTGAGCCGGCTTCGGCACCTGCCGGTGGAGAACCTGGTTCGGCCCCAGGCTGGCCGGCCGGTTGCTCTTGCCCGGCTGGTCCGGACGGCTCATCTCCGCCGGGCTCATTGGCCGGTTGTCCCTGTTCAGCCGGAGCAGTTCCGGCATCTCCAGGAGCCTGCGACAGTCCGATTAAGGCTTGTTCGAGCTGTTGTTGGAATTCGGCCAGCTCGGCGGCTTCGGCGGCCAGTTGGGCGGATTCCTGATTCGGCTGTCCCGTTGGCTGTTCACCAGGTTGTCCCGGCTCCGCTCCCGGTTGTTGTCCTGCCGGTTCGGCTCCAGGTTGTCCGGGTTCTCCACCGCCGGGGGGCGTGCCTGGTTCCGCGCCAGCGGGGGCCGCAGGTTCGGGAGCGGTGGGTGTGCCAGGTCCGGCTCCGGCTGGCTCACCACCGAGCTGCTGGCCAGGTTCGGCCTGAGCAATCTGTTCGCCGGGCGGCTGACCAGGCTGCTGAGTCTCGGCCAGGGCTTCGGCTTCGCGGGCCAGATTCTGCAACGCCTGCTCGGCTTCACGCTGTGCTGCCAGAGCCTCACCAAGATCACCGTTTTCCAACGCCTCTTCCGCCTGGGCCAGTTGCTGCAGCGCTTCGGCTCGCTGCAAAGCTCCAATGTCCAGGGGGAGTTCCGCGGCCTGTTCGTTCAATTCGGCCTGTTGCTCGGCCAGTTCCTGCGCCGCTTCCTGAGCACCGATCGGCGCGTCTGGCTGTGCTCCGTCCGGAGCCGGTTGATCCGCTGGCTGCGCCTGACCGGGCGGCGCGGCGTCCTGGTTCTGCGGGTTGAATTCCTCGTCGAGCTGAGCAACTTCGTCACCCAGGTTTTCTTGCTGTCGGGCAAGATCACGGGCCATCTCGGCGACCTGCTGTGGTTCCGGCTCGGGTTCACCGAGCAGCTCGGCCAGTTGCTGCGCCAGATCACCATTCTCAGGATCGGCCTCCTCGTTGGCTGCGACGGCGGCTTGCTGGGGAGGCTCGATCTTAAGGTCGCGTTCCAGATTTTGCAGCGCCTCGGCAGCATCCTGCTGCGCCTGTGCATTCTGCGCAAGCATGTCGCGCAACTGATCACCAAGGTCGACATCGCCAGCCTCGGCCTGCGCCAGTTTCTCGCCGAGGTCTTCCTGCTTCTGCTGCGCGGCCTTGAGCTGCTGCAACGTTTCGAGCTTCTCTTCCTGGGCCGCGTCACCGGGACGCAACCGTTCGAGCTGATCAACCGCGTCGGCCAGTTGTTCGGCCGCGGCCTGATTCGGAGCAGCCGCGGCTTCACCCGCCTCGGCCTGTTCGGTCGCCTGCTCGGCCGCCTGTTGCTGCTGCTGCGCAAGCTGTTCCAGCAACTCGCCTGGATCATCTGGTTGCGGCGTTCCACCGGGACGCAGTGCGTCAGCAAAGTCACTCAGTGCCACGTCGGCTGCTTTCAGCGCCGCGTTGGCCTCGTCCGGGTTTGTATCTTCGTTGAGTAATCCGGAAGCATCGAGCAGTGCGACTAATGCAGCTTCCTGGGGTCGTTCAGCAGCCGGAGCGGCGATCTCGCCAACGCGGCCGGCAAAATCCTGCTCGCGGTCAGCGAGTGCAGCGAGTCCGCCGGCATCGGGCGCATTCAGAATTCCAGTCGCTTCGCGCGCCAGTTGCTGATGCTCGCGACGCAGTTGCTCGACCTGCTCCAGCGGAGTCAGCTCACCTTCGAGTCGGTCATCCAGGTTCCGCAGTGCCTGATCGAGTTCCCGCTGCGAGAGCGGCACGTCGGCAAGGCGTTCATTCGCAAGGTCCTCGATCGCCTGAACAGCGGCGTCGACCGCCTGTCGCTGTTCGGCCGCTGCGGCGGGAACGTCCAGGTTCGCGAGCTGCTCGGCCAGTTTCTGCTGTTCGTCGGCGAGCTGCTGCAGTGCCTCGACGGCCTCTGGGTCCTTGTCGTTGAGCAGATCGGCGACTTCCGGCTTTGCCTGCGTGAGGGCCTCGTTCTGCAGCTCGTCCTGCTGTTCGCGAAGCTGTTCGAGTGCCGCGATCGCTTCCTCACGGAGCGTTTCCGGCGATTGAGTCGACTCGGCCAACTGGTCGAGTGCTTCCGCCGCGGCCTGAGCATTTTTCGCCGCCTGCTGGAGAGCGTCCGCCTTGCGGGCTGACTGCTGTGCATTGGCCTGTTGGGCCCCTTCTGTCTGCTGATCCGCTTTGGCCGCGCGAATCAGATTCTGCAAAGACTCGGCGGCCTGGTTGACCGCTTGCTGCTGCTGATCGCGTGTGGCGCGCTGCGGTTCCAGTTGTGCCGTGGCCATCTGCAAAGCCGCTTCTCGCGCGGCCAGTTTGCGGATGTCGGCGGCTTCTTCATCCGCTGCCGGTTCACTGTTCTGTGCCGCAGCGGCTGCCGCTTCGATTTCTTCGGTGAGTTCCCGCTGCATGCGGGCGAGTTCCCGCGCAGCCTCACGCGGGTCTTCGGGTAACTCGTCGTTGTTTGCCAGCTCGCGGAATAACTCCTGCAGGTCTTCTTTCGCCTGTTGCTGTAGTTCCTGTGCTTCTTCCAGATTGCCTTTCCGCAATTCATCGACGATCTGTCGGGCAAGTTCAGGGTCAATCGGCTCGACCGGCTGGCGGACCTGATTCGCGTTCGCGCGGGCAGCAAGCTGCTCAACCCGCTCGGCGATTTGCTCCTGCTGCTCGGCGATGGGAGCCACGTCCTGGGCGATCCGGTCGGCATCTTTCTGCAGTGCGTCAGCCAGCAAGTCCTGCGGCTCGGCCAGTTCCCGAGCCTGCTCTGCCAATGCGGCCAGTTTGTCGAGCTGATCATCCCGCGCGGCCTGCAGGATTTCCGGTCGCTGCTCCATCAGATCCTGAAGCGTCTGCAGCAACTCGTTGTGTTCCTCGGCGAGGACCTGCCCATCTTCGAACAGCTCCTGCTGTTCGGCCTGCAGGTCCTGCGGGATCTGGCCTTCAGGGAGGTTGCCGTCAGCCTGCTGTTCGAGTTGCTGTTCACGCTCACGCAGAGCAACCGCGTCTTCCGCCAGTTGTGCCGACCGCTGCGCGATTCGGCTGAGTTCCGTCAGGTCCTTCTCCAGTTCGGCCAGCTCTTCGAACTTACCTTCGAGCTGACCCAGAGCAAGCTCCACGGCATCAACCACATCGGTGTTTTCGTCAAGGGCATCGAGTTGCTGCCGTGCGTTCTGTTCGACCGCATCGGAGAGGCCAACGATCGCGGGTTGCAACTGATCCGTACTTAACTTGCGAGTTTCGTCGGTCAGATTCGCAAACAGCGGATGTTCCGCAAATGCATCGGCCAGTGATCCAATGCGGTCTGCGATTTCAGTCTCCTGTCCGACCAAAGTCTGCACCGCTTTCCTGTCCGGTTCCTGACCAGTGCCAATGTCGCTGACCGTGTTGGCCTGGAGTTGTTCGCTGTCCTCTTCAGACTCGCGCAGCTCGTTGCGAATGGCCTGCAGTTCTTTTCGTAATTCGTTCTGCCGGGCCAGTACGCCGTTGGCTCCCTGTGCGGAGGCGTTCTCGCTGATGCTTAGCAGTCGCGGTTCGCTCCAGATCTCGTTCGGTTCGGGTTTCGGTCGACTGTCAGCCGCCCGCACCTGAAGCTGCAAAACATCGCCCACTCGAAGTGCCAGATCGGCGAGGTCGATACGGAACGGATGCTCGATCGCCTGCCGCCCTAACTGCTTCGGATCGAGTGTGAACTTTCGATCCAGTCCCTGCCGCGACGAAACGTGCAATTCGAGTGCTTCCAGTCCGATGTCATCCACAGCGGCGACGTTGACCACGTAGACGTCGTCGGGACGAGCCTGTTCTCGGGATTCGCCGGACACATCCAGCAGCGGCGGCTGATCGCGCGTAACCACGAACTGCCGATGTGGCTCGTCCGTGTTTGACAGGCCGAACTCGTCGGTCAGCCGGAACGCAAAAACGCCCTGGACCTGTGCCGGCATTTCCAGAGAGGCGGACAGGCCATCCTCGGCCAGTTGCAGCTCGGTTGATTCGACTTCCTCCAGACGAACCAGTTCGTTGGTGTAGGGACCAGTCTGTCTTTCAACATCGTTCGGCTTGTCAGGCTGTTTACCGGCATCGATTGCGAACTTGCTGTCTGGCAGGACACTCGGAGCTGTCCAGTCGATGTGTGCCGCATGCACCGGCTTGTTGAACGTCAGCTCAAACTGCAGCCGGCTGCGTTCGAACACGGTGATTTCTCCGGTTGCTCCATCGATCGCCTGCACGGGGCGTCCGAGGTATCCGGGCGGAGCGACTTCCAGTTTTGCTGCAACAACTTCCGGCGGATCGACAACGTTGATGTGAATCCGTTCGGAACGGCTACCGTCGGCCGTGATGAAAAACTCAAACGGATCCTGCACCGACGGCATCATCGCGGTGAAGGCGCCGGTTTCGGGATCGAACTGCAGATCGCGCGTGTCTGTGTCCCCAGCCTCAGTGAGCCAGTGCAGCTCGACCGGTTCGGGAATCGGGTCTTCTGAAGCGCTGCGCCAACGGACGTCCGCCGTGATGGTGACGTTTGACCCACGGGCGACCACTCGTTCGCCATCCGGAATCGCAAACAGAATGCGGCTGACGCTGGCATAGTTGCCCAGCGGAGAAAACAGCCGCGCCAGCAACAGTTTTGACGGTGACGAAAAGACCATCAGCGTGATCAGGAAAAAGCAGACGACGCCCAGACCAATGCTCAGACGGCGGACGGCTGGAGCGGTCGACACAGCCTCGTCAAAGCGGCAGCCGTGCAGTTCCTGAACCGTCTGCTCTTCCAGCAGCTCGCGCATCAGCCGCGAACCCTTCTCGCCTTCGGCAATGTTGGGGTCAGAGAATTCGACCAGGGAGCTGACTCGCTCGCGCAGCTCGGGGAAGCGCTGTTCGGCCAGCGAAGCGAGTTCGGAATCCGGCAACTTGCGGAACACAGGCCGACCAATCAGCCAGCCGGCCAATGCGGCTTCGCCGACCAGAAGCACAGCCAGAGCGATCACACGCGCGGACGGTTTCAGGTCGAACAGGAGATCGGCGGCCAGTACGGCACCAAACAACGCCGTGCCAATCAGCAAAAAGACCCCGACTCCGCGAATCAGAGCCACGTGACGAACCCGCCGTCGCAGTGTCTCCAGGGGAGCGGACACGGCTGCGGGAAGTACATACTGAAACGCCATTTCCATGCTCCTGTACCGAATCACGCTCGCAACAGGCCGGTCATTCGGTCCGTCGGGCTCAGGCTGTGTGCGAAACCGAAGTCAGTGTCCAGTCAGATGTTCCGGGAATCAAGGGCGTGTGGGAGTCCAGGGTTCCTGTAGAAGGGCGCGCAGCTCCTCTGAGGGTGGTACTCCAGCGACTACAAACGTGCAGCATAACGGCTTTTCGATGGGTCGAATTCGACGGCTAAATCAAGTGGAGACTCCCCCGTATCCCATTGACGGGGAGGCAATCACGCGGCCATCCTGCAATTCAAGAAGAAGTCAGGCTGCGAAATTCGTCGGGAGCGGTTCACTCATGTGCTACAGTTCCCCCGGCTGAATCTTTCACTCGCTGCCATCGGACGCCCTCAATGCCGCGTTATTTCATGCTGATTGTGGCCTCGGCTGTTGCGATTGCCATCGGTTGCGGTTCGGATGACGGGCTCGCGCGTGTGGCGGTCAGCGGGACCGTGAAAATGGCTGGCGAGAATCTGGCCGGCGGGTCAATCAGCATCGTCCCAGACGCAGGACACACCGGCCCGGCGGCGAATGGGTCGATCGACGCTGGACGGTTTTCTTTCTCAAGCGCCGACGGACCAGTCGCCGGTCCGCATCGATTCATCGTCACGATCATGCCCACAAAGCATGAACTGATCGAAATGCGTGCCAGCGGAAAAGACATACAGACGTCGTGGGAGTTCCCGATGACGATCCCCGAGGAGTCATCTTTCGAGCACGATTTTACCCTGAGCGAGCCCACCGTGACGGACGTCCCGTCCGATGATGCTCCCGCTGGAGACGAGCCATGAGACGTTTACGAGCCCGGCACGCGTTCACTCTGATTGAACTGCTGGTGGTTATTGCAATCATCGCAATCCTGATTGCATTGCTGTTGCCGGCCGTGCAGCAGGCGCGCGAAGCGGCCCGGCGGACTCAGTGCCGCAACCACTTGAAGCAGATGGGGCTGGCACTGCACAACTATCAGGAAACACACAAGGTGTACCCGATGGGTAGTGCCCGGGACGGTGGCGTCGCATGGGGATACTCGATGCATCTGATGCCATTCCTGGACAACTCCACCGCATACTACACGGTTGATTTCGACAATCCCGATTGCTGCCTGGAGATTCTAGCCCTGCAGAACGCGAACCCGCCTCAGCCCGATCCCGCCTCATTCATTTTCGAATACCTTGTCTGTCCGACCGATCCGAACGGGAAAATCGCACTTACGGCTGGGTCACCGGGCGCTTATCCGTGCGGCAATCTCTACCCGAGCAGCTATCTGGGTGTCTCGGGGGATCAACCGGCCCGGGTATCATCGGCCTGCGGCAGTCAAAGGAACGGCAACGGCATGCTGTTTACGCGCAGCAGTACGAGGCCGGCAAGCTGCTCAGATGGCCTGTCGAACACGCTGTTTGTGGGCGAGCGAGGGATCCCACAGGATCGAGTCTGGGGCTGGCCACTGTGCGGCGGGCAGGAGTGCGAACACTACCTCAGCACGGACCTTGGATTTTCGAAAGGCCAGAATGCTTCCTGGTCGACCGCCGCTATCGCCGAGCGATTCTGGAGCTGGCACACCGGCGGCGCCCAGTTCGCGCTGGGCGACGGGTCGGTCCGCTTCCTGAGCTACAGCATGGACACGAGACTGTATAAGGCCGCCTCGACGCGCAACGGTGCCGAGTCTCTGGGCCAGTTCTGAACAAGGGCTGCCGATTTGCCGTTGCAGCGCTGAGTCGCCCGCCCAGCCGCTGGCTGTCTCGTTCGTCGCGACGCCCAACTCGGCATTGATGCTTCTCAGCCGGGGTCGTGTCTGGTAAAAGCCAGTCCCACCTGATTCACCCCGCGACGCCCTCTTTCAGTGGCCAATGGCCGCGTTTCTCACATCGATTCCAGCGCTGAGGTTCTGCCATCATGAGTCGCCCTGCCCGACTCGCTCTGGTTGACGGCACAGTCTTTCACGGACAGTCGTTCGGTGCCACGGGCGAGGTTTCCGGAGAGGTCGTGTTCAACACGAGCATGACCGGTTACCAGGAAATTCTCACTGACCCCTCGTACTGCGGCCAGATCGTCACAATGACGTATCCGCTGATCGGGAATTACGGAATCAACCCCGAGGACGTCGAAAGCGATGACCTGTCGCTGCGGGGATTCATCGTTCGCGAGGTCTGTCGACACGAAAGCAATTTCCGCTCGAATCAGTCGCTAGGCGACTATCTGGCAGCGAACAACATTATTGGTCTCGAAGGCATCGATACCCGATCGCTCGTCCGTCGCATTCGCATTCACGGTGCCATGACCGGAGTGATCTCGACCGAAGGAGGAGACGACGCGTCTCTGGTTGAGAAAGCCCGACAGAGTCCTGAGCTGGCTGGACTTGATCTGGCCCGCGAAGTGATCCCGCGAGGTTCCTCGGCGTGGAGCGAAGGACTGAACGCGATCGTCCGAGATCCGGTGACGCACGGTTACGGCGGGTTGCACGACCTCGAAACTGCAGACGGGCCGCTTGTTGTCGCCATCGACTACGGCATGAAACTGAATATCCCGCGGCACTTGAAGCAGCTTGGTTGTCGAGTTCAGATCGTTCCGGGAACCTGGTCCGCTGATCAGATTCTTGACCTGCAACCGGCGGGTGTGTTTCTGTCGAATGGTCCGGGCGACCCGCGGCCGCTCGATTATGCCATCACCACGATTCAGGGGCTGCTGGGAAAGGTGCCGGTCTTCGGTATCTGCCTGGGTAACCAGTTGCTTGGCCTGGCCTGCGGTGCGGAGATCTTCAAACTGCGGTTCGGTCATCGCGGCGCCAATCAACCAGTCCTCAATAAAGAGACTGGCCGCGTAGAAATTACATCCCAGAATCACGGCTTTGCTCTGTCAGCCGATTCCATGCCGTCCAATGTCGAAGTGACGCATCTGAATCTGAATGATCAGACGGTTGAGGGAATTCGGCATCGCGACTTTCCGGCGTTTGCGGTGCAGTACCATCCGGAAGCATCGGCGGGGCCTCACGACAGCCATTACCTGTTCGGCCAGTTTCGCGAGATGCTGCAGCAGGCCTGACGAGGCCGGACCGAACCTGGCTGTGAGAGTTGCTCCACTCTGTCCGGTTGCAGGAGATCATCATGAGACGACGCACGCTCGGCCTGACTGTCCTCCTGCTTGTGACGGCTCTCGGCATTAACGCTGCCCTGAAAGACGGCGATCCCGGCAAAGTCGAGATTGTCACTCTGGACGCTTCGAACTGGGACGAATTCGCGCCGCGGGGCAAAGAAGTCGACGCGATCTACGGCGACATCGTCCTGCGCAACAAGCACCTCGTCGCCGTCATCGCTCAACCGATTGCGTCGCGGCATGCCAACATGACGGTCCGCGATGTCGGTGGCTGTCTGATCGATCTGACGACGCGTGATCACCAGTCGGACCAGCTCAGCGCGTTCTATCCGGGAGCCCGCAAGTACCCCTATCGCGTCAGTTTCATCGGTGACGAAGCGAACCCGGAAAAGCAGCAATACGTCCTGGTCGGCGCGGAAGGCACCGCCGATCGTCCGGCAGTCTCAGTCGGCTACACGCTGCTTCCAGACATCCGGTTCCTGGTCGTCACGACTAACTTCCGAAATGACTCAGACAAGCCGATGACTGTCCAGCTGGAGGACGAAGTCCGAATCGACACGCGCAAGGAGGACATCGTCAAGGCTCCCAACGGTGAGTCGGAGCTGTTCTGGGTTCACGACCGCTTCTGGGGTCAGGCCTATGGAATCTCGACGCTCGGCGGCGGCACGGTGATTTCGAACAGCAACACGCGCACATCGACGCTGCGTTACGACTCGGAATCCGGCCGGAAGATCACTCTGCAGCCCGGCGAGTCATTCGAACTCGTCCGCACTATTGTGCCCGGTCGCGACTTGCCCGAGGTGCGATCAATCGCTGCCGGCCCCGAGGGACGCAATGCAAAACTGACGATCCGAGTCGTCGATGGCCACAACCGTCCGATTCCCCATGCTCGTGTCACGCTGGAACGTGATGGTCAGGAATTCGGCATGGCCGTCGCCGACGCACAGGGCGTCATGACCCGGCATCTTCCGGACGGTCAATATCAGTACCGCGTCGAGTCGCTCGGCGTGGATATCACCCCGGAGGTTCGCGGCACGGGGCCGATTGGTCTGAAAGGGCCCGGCGCCAGTCTGGAAATTACGGCGACGTGCCGCGAATGGAAACCCGGGACCGTTAACGTCGCTGTCACCGACGGGAACGGAGATGCAATCCCCTGCAAGGTCGACTTCCTGGCAAAGGAAGGCACTCAGCAACCGTGGTTTGGTCCCGAGTCCGCGGACTTCGGCACGATGGGTCTGCGATACGCGAGCCATGGTGAGGTGTCACAGTCGGTGCCGCCCGGCGAATACGAAGTGGTCATCAGCCACGGACCGGAATACGACGCCGTCTTTCGTGACGTCACGGTGCCGCCCGGCAAGACCATCGAAGTGAAGGCCGAGCTGAAGCATGTCGTCGACACGACCGGCTGGATCAGCAGTGATTTTCACAGCCACAGTTCGCCATCGGGCGACAACACAGGTAGCCAGCTCGGTCGCGTGCTGAATCTCGTATGCGATCACATCGAGTTCGCTCCCTGCACCGAACACAACCGGATCGACAGCTATCAGCCGCACATTGACCGATTGGATATCGGACAGTTCATCAGTTCGTGTTCGGGCATGGAGCTGACTGGCAGACCGTTGCTGCTGAATCACCAGAACGCGTTTCCCATGAAGTATCGGCCGCATCTGCAGGACGGCGGTGGGCCGGTCACGGATGTCAGCGTCGAGAAGCAGGTCGAACGACTGGCGCTGTGGGATGATCGCAGTGAGAAACTCGTGCAGATCAATCATCCGGACATGGGCTGGATGTTTCGTGACTCCAACGGGGACGGTACGCCAGACGATGGGCACGCCGGCATTCTGCCGCTGATGGACGTCGTCGAGATCCATCCAGTGCCGGACATCCTGACACTCGACCCGTCGATCACGGCGTCGAAGTACAAGGGCAACAACCGGATATACAACTGGCTGCAGTTCCTGAATCAGGGGTACCTGTTGCGGGGCGTCGTTAACACGGATGCTCATTACAACTATCACGAATCCGGTTGGCTGCGGAACTGGATCAAGTCGCCGACAGACGACCCGGCCGGGATCAAACCGCTGGATGTCGTTCGGGCCTCCGAGGCTGGGGCGGTGGTGATGTCCAACGGGCCGTTTCTCGAAGTCAGCATGACGGAAGCCGGCCAGACGGGTCGCGTGATTGCGGGGCAGGACCTGGAAGCACCGTCAGGAAAAATCGTGATCAGCGCCCGCGTTCAATGTCCCAACTGGATCGATCTGGATCGCGTTTTTGTGCTTGTCAACGGACGGATTCACCCGCAGCACCATTATCGGAAGGCGACGCATCCGAACGTGTTTCGCTCGGGAGTCGTTCGATTTGAGGAGCGACTGGAACTGACACTCAAGGAAGACGCGCATGTGATCGTTGTGGCCGGTGCAGAGAACTCGAAGCTGGGCCGCGTCCACGGACCAGTCTGGGGCGAACACAAACCCGCGGCTCTGCACAATCCCGTATTCGTCGATATTGATGGCGGCGGCTTCAAAGCGAACGGTGACACGCTGGACCATCCTCTGCCTGTACGGTTCGGTTATCCTAAGGCGGCAAAATCCAATTGAGTCTTACTCTTAATCCTACTCCTAATCTTAATCCCCGTTGTACCGCGTGAATCGGTCCCGGGCAGCGATGGGTGAGTAAGATTATGAGTAGGATTAAGATTTTGAGACGGAGATGCAGACGGTCGCTTGAAATGGGCACCTGGGATCAGACGTTGCGATGAAAACACTTGATCGAATCTGTGAAGAACTCGGCGTGAGCGTCGATGAAATAGCGAAACGCACGGGGCTCACACGTAAGCGAGTTGAATCGATTATGGTTGGACGTTGGACGCCGAGTCCTACGGATCGGGAACGCATCGCAACTGCGCTGGGCGTGAAGATCGACGAAGTCATCTGGGGACACACAATGCCGCCGCGCAATCTGCGCTATCATCGCTTCGGACTGAAGGATCAGTTCTGAATGAACTCTGAGGATTCCGAGTCACACTCTGCTCAGGCAACGATTGATGAAGCCCGGTCATCCGACGAGAGCCGGGCTTCTGACATGCGCGGACGGCGGGTCCCGCGAAAGTATCTGTTTTTCCCCGGCTGGATCATGCTGGTCATCGCCGCGGCCGCACAGTTCATGTCGGCTCCCGGTCAGTCGTATTCTGTCGCCGCTTTTAACCGGCCAATGCGCGACGGGCTGAGCATTACCGAAACCGACTTTTCGCTCGCCTACGGTTTCGCCACCGTGCTGAGCGGCCTGAGCATGCCATTCGTCGGGCGTCTGCTGGACCGATTCGGGGCGCGGCTTCTGTTGCCTGTCATCGGCCTCCTGCTGGGCGGCGCCTGCATCGGTATGTCTCAGACGCAGTCTCTGGGTGATTTGTATCTCACGTTCACCATGGTGCGTGGACTGGGACAGGGGGCTCTCACGCTGACAGCCATGTGGCTCGTGGGCGAATGGTTCGAACGACGTCGCGGACTGGCAACCGCGATGTCCGGTCTGGGCGGTACGTTTTCAATCATGACGTTTCCGCTGATTAACCGGTATCTGATCAACACATACGACTGGCAGACGGCATGGGCCGTCCTGGGCATCGCTTGCTGGTTTGTAATTCTGGTGCCGTCACTGCTACTGGTTCGCAATCGTCCCGAGGACCTGGGGCTGCAACCGGATGGCGTCGATGCCGATGCCGAGCCAGACGATGAGCCGGCCAATCCGTTGATCACGCCGCTGGAAGATTCGTGGACGGTCGCCGAAGTCCTTCGCAACGTAACGTTCTGGAAACTGCTGGCCGTCCCGGCAACGAGTGGCATGGTGGGAACAGGGCTGGTGTTTCATCAGGTTTCGTTACTTGGCAGTCGTGGCGTTGCAGAAGGCTGGGCACTGGGTCTGATCGCTGTTCAAGCCGGCGTTGGCACGGGCATGTCGTTCGTCACCGGCTGGCTGACGGACCGAGTCGAGGCCCGCTACCTGATGTCAGCCGCGATGGTCTGCCTGGCGGCTGCGATCGCATTGCTGCTGGTGCTGCCGGATCCGCGTCTGGCTGTTGTCTACGCCGTACTGCTGGGCCTGCACGGCAGCGTGCTGCGCAGCACGGGCATGGTCGTGTGGATCAACTATTACGGGCGAGCCAATCAGGGCGGCATTCGCGGCGTGGCCTTCTGTGTGATGATCCTCGCGTCAGCGCTGGGGCCGCTACCTCTCGCGGTATCGTTCGACCAGACCGGTTCGTGGACTCCGGCGCTGCTGGGGTTTCTTGCCATACCGCTGATGTCAGCCCCACTCGTCTGGACAGCATGGCGGCCTGTACGTTCCGTGTGACGTTGACCATCGCGGCTATGGTCTTTTGTTGGAATCGTGGCTCGACCGATCGCCGAACCACAGGCGGACATGATCCTGGTCAACAGAACTGAGCAAGTTCAGCCTCAGTGTGCGATTCCTTCCACTCTCGTCTTTCAGCGTCACTCGACTCCCGCTGACTTCAACAAGTGTCGCCGTCAATGTCTGGCCTTTGCTATTGGCCCAGACGCGTGCCTCGCGAACGCCGTACTCATCACCGATCTTCCACTGCCTGCGGATCATCTCATACCCGGTCGGGTCGTAGGCCTTCAGCTCCACTCGATCGAATGGAGGGTAATTGCAACGGGCAAAGAACATGCATGACAACTCGGCAAAGTATTCGAGTTGGTTTCGTGTCGCGTAGGCGGCCTTCAGGACTCGGCCCTTGTCGTCTTTCACGTTGTGATACAGCTGGTCCTGCATGGTATTTTCCCATGCCGACAGAATTGCAGGCTCTTTCTCCGGCCACTGTTCGAGTTGATACGCGTGCGCCATTTCATGCAAAACCGCTTTCAACGCCCAGAGATCGTTCAGTTTCATGTAGTTGTCGGCGTTGAAGATAACGATCACGCTGTTCCAGTCTTCATGGCGTTTTTCGTCAAACCTGGGAGACCCGGGTCGATAGTATGCGACACCGCTTGGCCACCCGCCTCCCCGGGCTCCTGGCCCATACATGAGGTAGAATCGCTGCTTTGCAACCTGCGCGTGTGAATGCGACGGGACAATCCGAAGCGCAACCTCAATGTTCTGGCTCAGCCGCTTTAGTACGCGATCAGCTACGACCGGAGTCTCGACGAGCAACTGCTTCTCCACAATAAACGCCCGGCCATCCACTGTAACTTCCTGAAACTCTCGTGTTGGAGTCCGGATGTTTACCGCGGCTTTCTTCTTTATCTCGGCGGCGTCCTGAGCCAGGACGTCGCACTGCGCAATGAAAAGTGGCGTCGCGAGCTGAATGGACACGAGTATCAGAATGTCTCGTCGAAACATGTCGGTTCCTCTTGCAGGCCGATGCCGAATAAATCGAGTCGTGAGATACGGTCCAGCGGACCGGGCATGCTATGACGCTGCAGTTCAGTCCAGTCGCTTCACTCGAATGTTCCGGAAGTACACCGTGCTGCCTGGATCGTGGGCCTGCAGAGCGAAGGTGCCCTTGTCGAGCTTGCGTGTGAAGTCCTTACCGGCCGTCGCGTCTTCAGGTTCGGTGTAGTCAACGACGACCTTGTCGTTCACTTTGATCACGACATTGCGACCTTTGACGATAATGTGTTCCGTGAACCACTCGTCATCCTTCGCGGGGGCTTTGTCCAGGACGTCCTTGACGGAGTACAGGCTGCCGGTCTTGCGTCGGTCGCGGTCATAGGAATTGTTGACCTGCGCTTCGAAGCCGTACTTCGGCCAGCCGTTTTCCTGGAACTTTGTGTGGAAGTAGATACCACCGTTTGAGTTCTTCTTTGTCAGGACGTCGACCTTCAGTTCAAAATTCACAAATGGCTTTTCGTCGCCGACATAGAAGAGGTGGCTGCGGTTACCTCGAGCTCGAAACGCGCCATCTTCGATCGCCCAGGAGTCCTTTGCCTCGTTGATCTTCCAGCCGTCGAAGGACTTGCCGTCGTCAAGCCGCGTAAAGCCCTCTTCGGTTCGGACTTTGGCTTTCTTATCGGCCGAAGCCTGCAGCGAGAGCGTCAGCGCGAGCAGTGTCGAGAGTGCGATGGTCATTCGCATTGGTTGAATCTCCGAGTGGGTTGGTGGATCCGCAGACGCTTCACGCTGCCCGCGTATGGAACCGGCAATTCAAGAGCAGTTGCTGACGCTCTGCAAGCGACCAGGCCGATTGCCGTGCGGTGCTGCCTGAATGGCTGTGCCTGCAACCCGGATGACATCAAGCTGGGAACCTCCACAAATGAAGTTCGGAGAGCCGGTTCTGGACGGGCACGGACCCGCCCAGATAGGCTTCAGCCGCCGAAGCAACCTCACAGTCTATGACGAGAAGTGGCTGTCGCCATTCCGCGACTGTGCTCGTGAATCCTGCGGCTCACGCACGAGTTCGGCTGCCACATAGGCTTTCCTTATCAACTCAGGAGACCTCAACGTGAATCTGTCCCGAAGACTGCCCGGAAAACTGATTGTGCTGTTCGGCGTGACGGCTCTTATCTCCGGTACCGGTACGCTGGGAGCTGCGTACTTCTTCCAGGAATGGAAGAGCGGGATTCAATGGCCCGAGCCAGCGATCATTGATCCGGGCCAACCCGGGGCGGCTCCATCCGATGCGATTGTGTTGTTTGACGGGACAGATATGTCTGAATGGAACAATGGTGAGAACTGGATCGTCGCCGACGGTGCGGTGACCACGCACAAGAGCGGCATTTCCTCGAAGCGCAAGTTCGGAGACTGCCAACTGCATCTTGAATTCGCGACTCCATCGGAAGTGAAAGGCAGCGGACAGGGACGTGGCAACAGTGGCGTCTATCTCATGGGACGCTACGAGGTGCAGGTGCTCGACTCGTTCGATAACACGACGTACTACGACGGTCAGTGTGGAGCGATCTACAAGCAGACGCCGCCAATTGTGAATGCCTGTCGCGGTCCGGGCGAATGGCAGACGTACGACATCATCTTTACAGCTCCTCGTTTTAAGGAAGACGGGTCCGTGCAGAGTCCGGCCTATGTGACCGTGCTGCACAATGGCGTTGTTATTCAGAATCACTATGAGCTGCAGGGCAGCACTTCATACACGGCACCGCCGAGTTATCAGAAGCACTCAGACAGGGAATCGATCAACCTTCAATTCCATGGGAACGCGACCCGATTTCGAAACATCTGGGTGCGTGAGAAGGTCCACGCGCTCGAAGGTGATCATCCTGGCGGACGTCCGGAGCCACCACCGGTTCCGGAAGACGTATGACCGGCGCAATCGGCGTCTCGCGATTCACGCATAGTCAAGAAGATTGCAACAAGACTGCTCAGATTGCAGCAGGCACTCCCGCGCGAATCAGCGTGACCGGCAGGATGCGCGTCCAATTGTCGGCACGATCGGCGCAGGCTTCAGATTGGTTGTAGAGGCGACAGCTCATGCTCGCCGGAACTCAGCGCCAGACAGACCGCCGTCAGCAAACACGGCGGTAATTGCTCGTGTCTGCTCGACTCTCGGTGCCTCGGAAGCCGATCTCAACAAGGCTTACCGTCGGGCAGGATGCCGCGTTGAGCCGCCAGAGTCTGTGTGTGAATACGCATTCGGAATTCGGGAGCCGACAGGAGTTTGGCACCGACCGGAAGACCACGCACGACCCTGGCCAGGCACACCATTTGAGATACCCGCTTTTGATACTCAGGAGGCATCCACACCATGAGAGTCACTCTGCGCGCATTCGCCCTGTTCACCACCGGACTGCTGCTGGCAGTCGGGACGACTGGTTGCCAGTCGTGTTCCCTGTGTCGCGGCTACGTCCCCATGCGGGTCGGCAGCGGAATGTCCCGCCTGCGTCTCCCGCGTCTGGGACTTCCACGCTTCCTGTCTCGCAGCGATCGGCACGACGATCACAATTCGTTCCAGCCGATCCAGCCCCAGGCCGTCCCCTACGAGCCCGGTCCTGATGAACACCGTCTCGTGTTGCCCTCTCCCGGGCCAACAACAGGAAATGTCCCGGGCCGACTTCCCAGAACAACGCTGCCACCCGCAGTGCCGTCGTTCAATGAAGACGCCGTCCCGTCGGCGGGTCTGTCTCCGTTGCGCCCGATCAATCATCAGCGTCCGATCAGTCGCCTGCGTCGCATCAGCCATGAAGTTTCGGAATCCGGTGACAAAGGTGTGATTCAACCGGTCTGTCACAAGATGTTCGGCAGCTCATGCTCAACCTGTGTGACGTCGTGCTGCACGAAAGAAAGTCTGCTCTCGAAGCTGCGACGCAGGCTCTCCAACGGGATTAGCAAGCTGACCTGTAAGTCGTACTCGGCGTGCAGCCCCTGTCCGTCTCCCTGTGATCCCATTTGCTGTGACCCATGTTTCTCGGGTAGTGGCGGCTTCTACGACGGCGTCGTGGTTGGTCAGTATCCGCTGCCGAGCTATGGCCCGACCAGCTACGATCCGCACTTCATGCCGCAAACCAACTGGAGTCCGTACGGCTACTCGCAGCCCACATACGGTCAGCCACCCTGCAACTGCCAGCGTCAACAGCCTTCCATGGGTTACTACCCGCCGCAGCAATACCCGCAGCCGCAGTACCAGCCGCGACCGCAGCAGTATCCGGCTCCGCCACAGTATGGAACACCTCAGCCACAAGGATATCCGCAGCCGCAGACCGGGTATCTCAATTCGACACCAACGCCAGTTCCAGGAGCCCGGCAGCCCACGCCGATTCCTCAGCCAACTCCAGTAACGCTTTCACCTGGCTACAGCCCGGTACAGCCAACGTATTCCACTGTTGGCTCGAATGGTCAGCAATACCGTTCACGTTAGCCGTGAAGTGATGGATGTAGCCGAACTCGCCAGAGTTTGGTTTCCTCGAGCCCGTCCAAAGTCTGGCGACTTCGGCTACGGCTCAAAACACGACTGAGACAGCCTACAAACGGTGAGAAGCGCAAAGATTGACGCCGCGGAGTCGAAACTCCGCGGCGTCAATTCGTTCTATCTCACTGTAGAAAGGACTCCGTGCCCTTCTACCAAAAGAAGACTTAGACGACGTGGTACGCTTCCATACCATGCTCGGCGATGTCCAATCCTTTGTCTTCTTCTTCTGGATCGACGCGGAGGCCGATGGTCGACTTCAATATCACGCCGACGACTCCCACGAAGACAACGGTAAAGATTCCGATCGCAACGATGCCCTTGATCTGAGCCATTAGTTGTTCGCCACCCGCACTGGCACCAAACAGCCCGACAGCCAATGTGCCCCAGATGCCACATACGAGATGCACGCTGACCGCACCGACAGGATCGTCGATCTTCAATTTCGAGTCGATGAAGATCACGGCGAAGTAGACCAGCACACCGGCGATAATACCGATGATGATCGCGTCCAGTCCGCTCATCTGATCCGCACCGGCGGTAATACCAACGAGTCCAGCGAGAATCCCGTTGAGTGCCATCGTCAAGTCCGGTTTGCCAGCGAAAGTCCACGAGATAATTGCGGCAGTAAATCCACCCGCCGCTGCAGCCATCGATGTTGTGACCAGAACCAGCGAGACTAGTCCGGGATCAGCACTCAGCACGGATCCACCGTTGAAGCCGAACCAGCCGAACCACAACAGGAACACGCCCATGGCGGCCAGTGGCAGATTACTGGCGGGAATGGCCTGCACTCGTCCATCGACGTACTTGCCTTTCCGTGGGCCAAGCAGAATCGCCATGACAAGTGCTCCCCAACCGCCCACCGAGTGCACCAGCGTCGATCCCGCGAAGTCGTAGAATCCAGCCTGGTCCAGCCAGCCGCCCCCCCATTTCCAGGAACCGGTGATGGGGTAATTCAGCGAGACAAACAGCGTCGAGAAGATGAGAAAGCTCGACAGTTTAATACGTCCTGCCACGGCACCGGAGACGATCGTCGCGCACGTCGCCGCGAACATCGCCTGGAAGAAGAAGTCGGTGTGCGCCGTGTAGCCGGGGCTGTAGGCCGGACCGGTGAACGATCCATCGTCGAGTTTCTCAGTTCCGTTGCTCAGAAAATCGAAGCCGGCGAACTTGAAGTACCCGCTGTCACCTTCACCGAAGGTTGGATACATCAGGTTGAAGCCGATGACTCCGTAGGTCAGAAGTCCAATGCAGATGATCATGGTGTTCTTGAAGAGAATGTTGACCGTGTTCTTGGACCGGGTCAGACCACTCTCCAGGGTGGCGAATCCGAGGTGCATGATGAACACCAGCATGCCGGCGATCATGATCCACAGATTGTTGACAGTGAACTGATTGGCCTGCCCGATTGGGATCAGGTCCATCGGATTAACTGCTGCCGGTTCTTCCTCGGCGGCTGGTTCTTCCGCATCCGGCGCCACATCTGGATCCGCCACCGGGTCTTCCCCGACGGGTGCCGCATCGGGTTCGTCTGCTGGTTCCGCATCAGCCGCTGCCGGGGGATCGTCCGCGACCTCGTCCTGAGCCATCGCTGGCGAAATTACCAGTCCGGTAACGGTTAGAAGCAACAGAACTGGCAGCAGCCAGCGTGACAGGTTGAGGGACATAGCCCGATTCTCCTTGAAGAACGGTAACGACAATGTGAGGAGGCGGTGGGACGCGACTACTGCCCGAATCCGAGTGCGGAGCGCCATGTCGAAGCAGAATGGACACAACGCCTCAACGCACTTCGAGCCATCGCCAGTGCGTCCAATTCAGATTCAAGCAGTCCGGCCGTCGCGCTCTGTATAGACCCACAGTGCTGTTCGTCATCAATCAGTTGCGGGCATCGCTGTCTTGAGCGCTCGACGAACGATGGGCGGAGGCCGGAGTCCCCAGTCTTCATCTCAAACCAGATTGCGCACAGGCGAATCCAGTTTGGTTTGATCAAGATGGGAGAAAGTAACGCTGCCTGGTTTCATCGGCAAGGAACCAGGGGAATACAGCGAACGTAGCCACTTCACGCTACCAGGGGGCTACGTAATGATCTGATGGATGGGCGTGCCGAAGTCGATGTCCAGACGTTTGTGGCCGGGCACTTCCATGGCTCGGTGATCCAGTCCGAGCTGGTGCAGCAGCGTGGCATGGATGTCGGTGACGTAATGCGGATCTTCGTCCGCATGAAAACCGATTTCGTCTGTCGTTCCGTGAGCGATTCCGCCCTTTAGACCGCCACCGGCCATCCAGACCGAGAAACCGTACGGGTGGTGATCCCGTCCATTGCCGCTTTGCGAACCGGGTGTGCGTCCAAATTCGGTCGCGAAAACGACAATCGTTTCGTCCAGCAGTCCGCGTGCCTTGAGGTCCTTGAGCAAACCGGCAATCGGTCGGTCCACCTGGCCTGTCAGGTTGGTGTGATTGCTCTTTAGATTGGAATGGGCGTCCCATGCTCCGGCCGCTCCGGTGCCGTGCATGATCTGAATGAAACGCACGCCGCGTTCAACCAGCCGCCGTGCCGCCAGCAACTGCATACCAAACGGCTTTGTCGCGCCTTGATCCAGACCGTACAGCTTTTGTGTCTGCTGAGTCTCACCGTCAAAGCGAATTGCCTCCGGCACGGACCTCTGCATTCGGAATGCCAGCTCGTACGACTTCAGCCGCGCACGCAGCACGTCGTCGTCCGGGTACTGGCCAGCCGTGATGCGATTCAGACGTCCGATCAGATCAAATTCGAGCCGCTGTTCCTCACTGGTCAGATCGAGTTCCGGCTTCGCGTAAGGCAGCGGATTGTTCGGATCCACCTTCAGAGGCACGGAATCGTGCGCCGGGCCGAGGTAGTGTCCGTCGCGTACGTCGAAATACCGCGGTCCCATCGAGATGAACTGTGGCAGACTTTCGTTGAGCGTTCCCAGGCCCCAGGTGACCCAGGCTCCAATCGTTGGAAAGCGACCGTCGAGCATGTGCCGCCCGGAATGAAACTGCACTTGAGCCCCATGATTGTCATCGGTGGTCCACATTGACCGGACGACCGAAATGTCGTCGATGCAGCTCCCGATGTGCGGAAACCAGTCGCTGACCTCAATCCCGCTCTGGCCGCGTTTCCGGAAGCCAATCTGCAGCGGATACAGCGTGTTGCGCTGCTGACCGTTCGCATCGTTCACGACGACGACGCGGACTCGCTTCAGTTTTTCCGGATCCTGCACGAACTTGAATTGCGTTCCGCCGATCGACTGGCCGGCGAACTTCGTCAGCGCCGGTTTTGGATCGAAGCTCTCCATGTGCGAAACGCCACCGCGCATGAAGAGCCAGATTACGTTTTTTGCCTTTGCGCTGAACCTCGGGCGATCTGATGCGGATTCGCTGCCGAGCGCGTCACGCTGCAGCATCGCATTGAATGCGACAGCTCCGAGTCCGAGGTTTGAGTTCAGAAAACCACGTCGAGACTGGCGGAGAGATAGCGTCATGTTCGTATCCTGAATCGCGATCGAGACAGTCAAGTTCCCGCATTGCCGGATATCGTATCAACTGGTCGATCTGGACGGCCCCATTCAAATCACTGACAGTGTACCGTCTAGCGGTCCAACGCTCTGCGTCGGATCGTATCTGTTGGCGAGTACCTGTGGGGTTCACCGGCACGAACGCGACCCGTTTGCCGGACACGCGGGCGATCGAGGTGAGACATGAACGCGATAGAGCTGCGGAGACGGCTGACAACTCGCGCTGTAATCATCCTGCTGCTGGCCATCCCGCCGGTTGCCGTCGCGCAGCCTCCCAAAGGCAATATCGAGCCTCCTCTGAATTTGCAGTGGGAGCAATTGCGTCACGACGTGTTCACGCACCGCCAGTCTCAATTGCAACTGGCCCGCGCACGCGACCTGATCAATGCCGGCAATTATGCCGCTGCGTTTGAGGCACTTCAGAAGGGAATCTTTGGCAATCCGCAGAGCTTAATGGACCTGCAGAGTCACCCCGTCGATGTGGTGACCGACAGCTTTTACTGGGACGGGCGTGAGCTGCGCAGCGTGCGGCGAGAAGCGGTTCGCCTGCTGGAGTCCATGCCGGCGCGGGGCCAGCGTGAATACGAGAAATTGTGGGCTCCGGTTGCGGACAAAGCACTGAAGGCCGCGATTCGCAGCGGGAGTTTGCCGGACCTGATGGAAGTCTCACGCCGTTGTTTCGCGACGGCTGCCGGAGCACGGGCGCTAGACATGGCCGCCACGAAGTTGCTGGACCAGGGTCAACCGGCGGCCGCAGCGGCCTGCTGGCAACAACTGATCGACTCGCCGCTGCACAGCTCGCGACTGTATCTCGGACTGTTCCATAAGACCGCGATCGCATGGCTTCTCAGTCACGACGCTGAACGAGCCGGTCAGGTTGCCGCGGAAGCGAGTCGACACGGTTTTTCGGTCGAGCTGGCCGATTTGAGAGAGGCGGTTGAGTCGCTCGCGCTGGTTCAGAACGATGACCGGCGTGCTGGCTGGCCACTGCCATTTGGGAATATTCAGAACAATCCGATTGCTCAGGGCTCAGTCCCATACTTGAGTCCGCTCTGGACCCAGACGCTGACCGGACCCAGGGACTTCGACGCTTTGACCAACTGGGAGCGGTCTCTGGTCCGTAGCGAACTGAGAGTCATGGGCTCTGCGGTGTGGCCAATCATCGCCCGCGATCAGCTCATCGTGCGTGATCTGGACGGAATTCGAAGCTGCGACCCACTGACCGGGCGTCAGTTGTGGCGCTTCGACGGAACGCTTTCATCCCGTGAGTTGGCCGCTCGTCTGCGGACAACGGGGTTCGCTGGCATTGCACGCGCGACAGCCGCATCTGTTGAGTACGCATGGACGCATGCGTCCGGTACGGGTTGCATCACATCTGATGGCGATCGCGTCTTTGCCATCGACTGGGTCAGCATGGACGCTGATCACAACGTGGACAGCATCCGTGGGCGAAGTCGCTTCACGGCTGCAAACCGCATCGTCTGTCTAAGGATTCCGGACGCCCAGTCCGCGCCGGCTCCAGGGACGGCGGATGCCACACCGCGCGTCATCAAGCCGGTCTGGTCCGCAGGCGGCTCGTCCAGCAATGACCTGATCGATCCACTGGCCGGGCAGTTTTTAGTCGCCCCACCACTGCCAATGGCCGGTGCAGTCTTTGTCATGTCCGAGTCTCTGCCGACTCAGGAGCTGAATCTGGTCAAGCTGGAAGCGGCCACTGGACGGCTCATCTGGATTCAAAAGCTGGGACTGGTCGAACGGAATCTGTTTGACCTGGGACAGCGACACCGTTTCAACCCGGTCAGTGTGCCGGCCTGCTCGGACAACATCATTATTTGCCCCACAGAGGCTCGCTATGTTGTCGCTGTGGACGCGATATCTGGCGAACTGTTGTGGATGTACGACTACTCGGACCGGTTATCGACCTTTCGGAATTCGAACCGCGGTCAGGAAAAAGGGTTTCGTGGGCTGCCGGACCCGCCGCACATTCAGGGCACTTCCGTGCTGCTGCTGCCACGGCGGTCTGACTACGTCCACTGTGTGGATCAGCGCACCGGTAAGCGGGTCTGGCGTACGAAACGGAACGATGATCTGTACGTCGCCGCCGTCACCGAAACTGTGGTTGCGACGGTCGGCAAGGGCGGCATGCGCGGACTTTCTCTGCGCACTGGTGAGGAGCTGTGGTCCACACGACTGGGTCTCCCCTCCGGACGCGGCGTGCGCACCCGGTTGGATGCGGACAACGGCGCAGAGTCGGAATCGGGTGACGCCTATCTTGTGCCTCTCAAACGCGGTGGCATCGCGGCTGTCAATCTGGAGACCGGACGAGTTCAGACATCGACACTCGTGCCGTCGGTTCTGGAGAGTCGCCTCGCACGTCATCTCAGCAGCGACGACCCGGGCCCTCGACCGGTTCGCGAACTCGACATGCAGTTGTTTGGCCTTGGCACCGAGCACACTTCGGATGAAGCCCGGCCGGGCAACCTGTTGCTTCACGACGGGCTCGCCATTTCGGTCGGTCCGCGCCATCTCACGGCGTTCGCTCAGGTGGACGCCCATTTGGCGCGGCTTCGCACGGCTGCGCAGCGAGGCGAAGCAGTCGATCCGTTAGCACTTGCGCAGGTTGAAGTGGCTGCTGGCGATCTGCGGGCAGCCGAAGCGAGGTTGTCTGTTCTTGTGCTGAATGCTCTGAATGCTGGCGAGCAGGCCGAACGCGCACGCTGGCTGTTGCAGGAGTTGTTGCGGATGCAACTGGCAAGTCCCGGCCCCGGAGCCAAACTCACGGTTGCCGAGCAACGCGACATGGTGACTCGACTGACGGCGCTGGCGAAGTCTCCGCGTGAAAAAGAACAGGCGCTGATTCAGGTCGCGCGCTGGGAGCAGCAGCACGGCTCCGCGGTGCGTGCGCTGCCTCAGGTGGCATCCATTGCGTCGCTGGGTCTCAATTCTTTCATTTCAGTCGATCCGTACGCCGAACAGGTCGTCACGTCAGATGCCTGGGGTCGCAGTCTGATTCTGTCCGCCCGGCAGCAGGCCAGTCCCGACGAGTGGCAGGCCGTCGTTCACAAGGTTGAGCAGCACCGGAAGCAGGCGCTGAAGACCGATACGATCGCCAGCCTCGAACAGTTTGTCTCAATCTATGCGTCGCTGCCTGAAGCCGGTTCCGTTCGTAATCAACTGGCAGATCGGTTGATTCAGCAGGGCCGATTCCAGTCGGCGGAATTACTGTTGATCCAGAACCGCACGTCTCCGGATGACGAAGTGCGGGCGGTCGCCGAGGTATTGCTCATCTGTCTGTGGGACCGCCTGGGCATCAACATTGAAGCCGGACAGGCGCTGCAGCGTGTGGCGAGCGAATTCCGCGACGTAAGTCTGCAGCCTGTCACGCGCGATCGCATGGCCAGCGTGTCGGCGTCGCTGTCCAGTCCGCTGGACGAAGCGACGGGGCGCGGCTTTCTGGCGGCATTCGATAAGTCGTCGCTGTCATGGCGTGTGTTTCAGGATTTGCAGCCGTTGGGCTGGCGCGTACGACGCGTCCAGGTGAGCGGACAGGGGCTGGCTGGAGCAAATCCGAATGCTCCTGGCGTCTGGCGAAAAGTGACTCGACGTGTCGACAACTCTCCGAATACCGGCTTCGATGTGGTTGGTACCGATGGCGGTACGGATGGCGGACGCGAGATGAGCCGCTGGGTGCTGCTCGACCGGCTCAGCGGAGCAACGCGTGCCGAGGTCCTCATGCCGCAGCGCAGTCAGCTTCCCATGCCACGGTATCGCTATGTGGGGCATCTCATGCCGGTCGGCGGCAAAACACAAATGCATGCCGTGTCGCTGCTGGAATCGCGGGACGGCAGGCCGTTCTGGCGGCACCATTTCCGCCCCGTAGAATCCGTTAGCGGCGAAAAGGCCAGCAACGACGCGATTGAACCAAGCGTGGCCACTCCATCAGTCTTCGTTTTCCAGACCGTGAAGCATCTGATCGGTATCGAGCCGCGCAGCGGACGAGTGCTTTGGAGACGTTCGGATCTGGACCTTGAAAGCGGCGTTCGAGTCGACCGCGAGGCCGGCCTGTTCGGAGATGACGAAACGCTCACGCTGTTCCATAAAGACGCGGAGACGTATTCGATCCTGTCCTCGCAAACAGGAGAGACCATTCGCACGAATACGGCCAACGTGGACTTTCGGTATCCCAAGCGTGTCTTCGGTCGCAAACTCTTTCACGTTACGAACGAAATCACGGACGGGCAGAACAGTCCGTCTCGACGTATTCGCGTCTGGGATCCGGCACGCCCGGAATTCGATTTCGATGAGGAGATCGTCGGTCGACTGAATTTTGCCTCATCGTCCAACGGAGAAATGGCGCTGCTGATCGGACAGACGCTTCAGGTGTTTCGCATGCCCGAGATGGATCCGATTGCCAGTATCGAATTCGCACAGGCCGACCTGACGCGATTCACGACGCTCCGTATGTTCTCTGATCCCCAGAACGTCTATCTGAACCTGCAGGAACGGACGACCGGGCTGAGTAGTGGCCGCAATAACTATTACCTGGCGGGAGATTCCAGCATTCCGCTCAACAGCGTCTTCAAGGGCTCTCTGATGGCTGTCGAAAAGGCAACGGGGAAGATTCTGTGGAAACGTTCGGTTCAGCCGCGGAGTGTCCTGAATATCACTCAGTGCTCGCTGCCGTTCCTGATCGGGCTCTCACGCGTCAGCCCGCGGGGCAATAACACTCAGCGAGCACTGGAAGTTGAGTTGATTGACCGCCAGACCGGGCAAACCCTGGGACATGCCGACCGCCTGATTCCGGACCGCATCGTGCATTGCGTCGTCGACCGCGACCGTGGACTCCTGACTCTTCACGGCTTATCCAGTCGCATCGATCTCGACTTCAGTCGCTCGGCGCAGTCACTTCTACTGGAGCAACAGCCGCTGTGATGACGTAGATCTCTGCAGGTCGGGCCTTCTTCCGACGGAACCAGACCTGCACGGCCACAGTCGAAGTCACCGACTTCCGGTCACTGCATCACAACTCACTTCTATTGCAGTGGTTATGAGCATCACATCTCTTTGGCCCGTGTGAGTCTGCTTTCCTCCTCAGTCCTATTGAGAGGAGGTGTCGCGTGCGGTTTGCAGAAACAGTGATTGACGCGAGAGACGGTACAAATCTGTTCGTTCGATCGTACTCTCCAGACGAGAGCTGCGACCGATGGATGGTCATCCTGCACGGAACGAGTGAGTACGGCGGACGTTACGATCACGTGGCCAGGGTCGCGGTTGAGCAGGGCTGGAACGTGATCGCTCCAGACCTGCGTGGACACGGGCACTCAGGTGGTGCACCAGTCCACACAGATCGGTTCGAACGCTACCTCACGGACCTCGACGCCATCTGGACCCACTTCAAACTGAACCCGGACCGAACCGTCCTGGTCGGTCACAGTTTCGGCGGTCTGGTGTCCATTCGTTTTGCTCAGACCCGCCCGACACGGCTTCAGGCTCTGGTGCTCTCGTCGCCGCTGCTGGGTCTACTTGTGAAGATTGGCTCGCTCAAACTTGCTCTCGGTCGATTGGCATCAATCCTCAGGCCGGAGACGAGATTTCGGAGCACTGTTCCGCCAGAGCACACCTGCCACGATCCAGAAGTCCTGAGTCGTCGCATGGCCGATCCGTTGATGCACCGTAGCATCACCGCAGCATGGTTTTTCCAGATGAAGCGGGCGCTCCACGATGCCTGGAAGGATGCGGCCAGACTGGAAATCCCAATCCTGGCGCTGCAGGCCGGAGACGATCTCATTGTCGACCCAGCCGCGGTCGAACCGTGGATACAAACGACAGCCACTCGTGATCCGGTGTTTCGCATGATCACCGGCGCCTATCACGAGGTCTTCAACGAACCCGACTGGCGTGACACGCTGGATGAAACGCTGACCTGGCTCGACGAACTGGTTCCATGCGTAACGGCTGAGGGATGAGGGCGGAGCGTGTCACTAGATTCGCAATTTGCATTTTGAAATTTGCAATTTGAAATCTGCACCTCCCGCCTCACCGTATTTCCTGCACGCTACCGCTGACGTGACCGATCGGCGGGAACGAATGCTGATCGCGGTGGTACGGAGAGTCGTAGTGTTGCGTGCTTTTGAACCACTCGTGCCGACCGTCTGCGGACTGGTCTTTGACGCAATCCTGTATCTCGCTCAGTTCCGATTCGCTCATTGGCGTAAAGCCTCGCGCGATTTCGAGGTCCTGCTCGAGGTTGGCAACCGATTCCATTCCAGCCACGAGCGTGCTGATCGGTAGACTCATTGCATACCGCCGACATTCCTGAGCAGTCAGTCCGGCGCCTGTAATTAACTGAGCATCACCGCCCAGGCTCTTCATGCCGATGCAGCCGATTCCGCGTTCGTTGAGGACCGGCAGGATTTCGTTCTGAAAGCTGCGGTAGTGTGCATCAGCCGCGTTGACTGGCATCTGGACCGTGTCCCACTCGAAGCCGGTATCCAGCATTTTCCGGAAGATGTCGGGGTGCTTGTGTCCGGTGAACCCGATCAGGCGAACCTTTCCGGCCTGCTTCGCGGCCCGTGCTGCTTCGATCGCGCCGCCGGATGCGAACAGCCAGTCGGGGTCGTTGTCGTAGATGACCTCGTGAAACTGCCACACGTCAATGACATCCGTCCTGAGCCGTCGCAGACTCTCCTCGAGCTGCTCCTCGGCCGTCTTGCGATCGCGCCCGCACACCTTGGTCATCAGTGTAACCTTGTCTCGACGTCCGCCCTCTGCAAGAGCGATTCCCATTCGACGTTCTGACTCGCCACCATGGTATTCCCAGGCATTGTCGTAGAACGAGATACCCCCATCGACGGCCTGGTGAACCAGTCCAATGCTGTCCTGTTCGGTCAGGTGCTTCCTGCAGAAATGTCCGCCGCCGAAACCGAGAAGCGAGACTTTGATCCCACTGCGACCCAGCGGGCGAATGGGAAGGCCCTCGGCGTTGTGTTCGAGTGGTTCAGACACGGTGTCTCCAGAATGTTTGTCGGCGACTTGCGGTGGTCATTGAACAGTAGCATTTCACCGTCACTGCAACCCACCACGCCGGCGGACGCCTGCCGCAGGCCCTTGATCGCAAGAGGTCGAATCACCCAGCATGGCCGCGTGCAGGAAGGCTGTTGGGGGGTTGGGATTGCAAAGTGCAAATTTCAAAATGCAAATTTCAAATCTACAACGACAGTCACGCCCTCAACTCTCCTCTGCGCTCCGCGCAAAAAAGAAGACCCGGACAGGAAATCCTGACCGGGTCTTTGCTGATTAAGCTGATGCTTCTGATGAACTCAATCTGAGTCGAGATTTTACGTTGGACATCCTTGTCAGCAACGTTGGAGTTCCCCTGGCAAATGGACTCCCGACCCTGCCTGTTTCTTTGTGGGATTCAGGCGGCTCCGTAATCAAGCCAGCCTAAGCAAGCTGCTTCTTACGACCGACAAGAGTGCGAATCCGCTCTGCGAGCAGAGCTGAGTCGAACGGCTTGCGGAAGGTCTCGTTGAAGATCGTACGGTCGAAACCGGCCGCATTATCTTCATCGCTGAGAAGGCCGATCAGGACCGTCTCAAGGTACTCCGGATTGCGACGCAGATTCTGAGCAATCAGAAGAGCGTCGTTACGTCCCATTGCGAAGTCAACGACCACGCAGTCGGGATGCAGGGATTCAGCCTGAATTCCGGCTTCAAATCCGCTCTGAGCGTACTCCGTTTTGAAGTCCTCAGGGCTGACCATTTCGCCCAAACTCGCCTGAATTGCCGGTTCGGCACCGACGAGCAAGATCTTGCCCATCGCCTCGTCTTCAAGTTCGCCAAGCGGCATCCCATGTTCTTTCAGGAAACGGATCAAATGCTCTCGCGGGATCCGTCGGTCCTGTGAACCTGGAATCCGGTAGCCACGAAGGCGACCGGAGTCGAACCATTTTGACACGGTCCGAGGTGCAACTTTGCAGATCTTTGCTACTTGTCCAGTAGTGAAGATCGTCTTCATCGCGGGCTCCACTTTCACTTTCTATGCACGTGTGGATCACCACACCTGCACCCCCCTACGATGGCTGGCTCTCAAGCCGCCGGGTCCATACCGAGAGCCACCGAGGTATCGGGTCGGGGCTGTCTCCAGTTACCGAGCAACGTTCCAACAGCTCCCGTCGGACCGCCACCTGCCTACATCGGCAAAATACAACTGAGGACTGTCGTCACTCCGTTCGCTTCCTCGAGGAAACTCATTTCCCAGGGGATCCTCGCTCCTCAATTCAAAAGGCGGGTCGTCGTCGTGACGCACCTGTGCCTGCGAGTAACGCAGACCGGGTACGGCAGCCGGACGCATCCAGAACTTCTGCCAATCGCCTTGGTGAAGTCCTGACTGACAGCGATCCTCGCTGTCCCTGTCTTTCGTGAACCAGCAGCAGAACTCTCAGTTCGTCCCACCTCCCTCCAGACTGCGGGACAGGACTGTGAGTCGCTGACGGTCTGACCTGTATTTCGACGCGAACCCCACCAGGACTTTAGAACGATTAAGCCCTTATGAGAGTCAGAACCCGGCTTGCAGGACAAACTGCCCCTTAAAGACCGGACCACCTTCTTGGCGGAGGTCAGTGCCTCATGCAAAACATCGCTACAACCGTCGCAGTCTGGCCGGGATCATCCATTCGAATCACCCGAACCGTTGCGATCGGTTCCAGCAGCCCGCAAACAGTATTTCGGATAAACTCCAGAAAGCCGGCAGCAATCTCTGTGTCGGTTTGTGAAATCGCGAGTTCTGCCCCGACAATGCCGATAATGTCGGAAGTACACGTAAGAACGATTCTGCCGCTGTTTCATTCTGAGACGCGGACACAGGAAGATACGCGGTCGATCCGAACGGTCAGAAAACGATTAAGACTTAGTGAGTGATTGTGCGCTATCGCCTGTATCAGGATGAGGCGATTGTCCCGTCGATCCGTTTTCAGACTTATCTCGACACACGCGCACGAGCAGACCTATATTTCCACGATCCCTTCCCACCCGGTCGGCATCTTCCGATCTCCTCTGATCACATCTCCACGCGATTCCCTCACTTCAACCATGGATGGTTGCCGAGATGCGCGCACTCCCCCTCTGCCATGCGTTTGGCCTGTTCCTGACGTTGTCCGGCTGCCAGATGCCGCTGTTCGACAACGGCTTCGGAGACTTCTCTCTGCGCGGTGATCGCGGACGTGATGTCGATACGCCCGCACGCAGTGTCGCAGAACGCCAGAATCGTGATGCAAACCTGCGGACACCTGGCCCACGGCAGAGACTCGATCCCGCCAGAGTGTCGAGTCTGAATACGTTCCTGCAGCGAGGCAATCTTTCGCTGAAGAACAACGCTCTTGCCGATGCTCGAATTCAGTTCGAGACGGCACTGCAGATCGATCCGCAGAATGCACACGCACTTCACATGCTGGGTCGCATCGGAGACCAGGAAGGGCGATTCGAAGATGCCGAGTATCACTACCTGCGAGCGCTGGCTTCCGGTCGGAATGCCAACCTGCTGAGTGACCTGGGGTACTCGTATATGCAGCAGGGCAAGTTGGACCGAGCCCGTGAGACTCTGCTGCAAGCCCTCGAAGATCAGCCAGATCATCGCATGGCGATCATCAATCTGGGAGCTGTCTACGCATGGTCTGGCGATCAGGAAGGGGCGTTGGCCTGGTTGCGACAGGTCGGAACCCAGGAGCAGGCCGTTGCATCACTGAATGACATTCTGAGAACTCGACCACCCGGCGTGGGTAGAGGGACTCAGATTGCTGAACAGCGACCACCGGAGGATCCGAAGCAGGTCGACTTTGAAACAATGAAACAACAAATGGCGGAACTTCGCCGGCAGGGGCAAGCCAAACGCCGCCAGAAGGAACTGGGCGAAGAACAGCAGGCACGCCAGCGCATTGACTCAATGCTCAATCAGAGCATTCAACCCAGTCAGTTCGAACCCGAGCGTCGACGACAGGAGCCAGCGATTCGGCACGCGATTCCACCCGGAATGCGGTCGGGAGGGTCCACAGGTGCAGGCTCGCCACCCATGCCAATCGAAATTGGTCCGAACGGGTTTGTTCCCGCCTCCGGCCAGTCAGTTCCGCAATGGCCCCAGAATCATCAATCACAGCCGCCCGCAGCTCAGCCGTATTACGATGGCAATGGGGGTCCAGCAACAGGGCCGGGCAATAACACCATGCCGGAGCAGTGGCCGCATCGATCTCCACCGTCCAACTCGGCGTTCGGAACGAACGGGCAGGGGCAACAGTTTCCGCCGAGTGCGGGACCCAACCCAAACTTTCGCGGCGGAGCCACCGGACAACAGTTTCAACCGGTCGGGCAGGGGGGACAGCAGATGATCCCATCCGGCAATGTACAGTGGCCGCAGGGGCGACCTGGCCAACAGGGCGTCACATCTGGTGGAGTGCAACAGCCTCCTCAGGATTATCGGACGTCCGGTAACTGGCCACAGAATCAGCCGGTGCGGACCATTGAACAGACGGCGAACTGGAATGCCGCGGGACAACGAAATCAGGCTGCGAACGCCGCCGCTCGGATGGGCATGTCTGCCGGGCCCGGTGGACTGTTCCCTGTCGAATCACAATCAGGGCGCCCCACGCAGCAAAACGTGGCGCCACAGATTGGACCATCACACAGTAACTACGGTCCGGCATCAGCCCCTGCAGGTCCCACCAGCCAGCAGGATGTGTGGCGGCCTGGCCAGCAGAATTCCGGGTCACAGAATCCGGGCCAGCAGGACTTCAATCAGGGCGTCGTGCCTGGCGGTGCTGCTCCGGCTGCCCCGTCGCATATCAACTGGAACCAGATACCACCCAGCCAGATCAATCAGGTCCCATCGCCGACATGGAACATGAACAATCAACAGCCCCCACCTCGGCAGGGGCAGTGGTCACAGGCGGCACTTCTCGGTGAGCAATGGCAGACAGGATCACTCTCATCGGCAACGAGACATATGCAGACGGCGACGGACAGCTCGCAGTTCGCTCAACCTCGGTATTTCACACCGCCCCCACGCGACGACGGGCAGCCCAACATGATCAACCTGGGCTCAAGATGAGCTGTCGTCAGCCGGCCAGTAACTGTTGCTCCAGCGAGTCAATCACATCGGTCATGTGCCACTGACGACCACCGATGCTCAGCGACGTATCCAGGTGCAGCCAGCCTTCGACTTTCTTTTCGGCGGCCACCACCGTGCTGTGATTGCGTCCGCCGAAGAATGTGCCGATCTCCTTGTAGGCCGCCTGCGTATGCCGGCGGGCTAGAAACATGGCCAGCATCCGCGGCTGACTGACACTCCGCGTTCGGCGGTTTGATTTCAATTCGTCCGACTCGACACCGAACAGTCCGCACACGGCCGCTTCGATGTCGTTCAATCGAATCACACGGATGCAGTCGCGTTCCAGATCCGACAGCACCTGGCGAGCCGTCTGAAGCGACACAGGCTTGCCGGTCATGACGTGCCATGTCTCCAGCGTATTCAAGGCACCTTCAATCTCCCGCACGTTCTGCACGAACCGTCTGGCCACATACTCAAGGGCCGATTGGTTGATCTTTGCAGATAGCTGTGCCGCCTTGTGCCGCACGATCGCGAGCCGTGTTTCGGCGTCCGGAACTTCCAGGCGGCAGACCATCCCGCACAGAAATCGCGTCACCAGTTCTTCACTGACTCGCGAATGCAAACGCGGATGCACGTCCGCCGTTACGATGAGTTGCCGGCCGTGGCTGGTCAGTTGCTCGAACGTGTGCAGAAACTCTTCCTGAATCCCCGGCTTCCCGTCCAGAAAGCTGACGTCGTCGATGATCAGCACATCGACGCCGCGAAACCGCTGTCGGAAGCCCGGCAATGCGTGGGTACGCAGTGCATGTGTGAACTGATTGGCAAAGCTCTCACACGTCATGAAGAGCGACTGCAATTCGCCATGCTGCCGACGGATGTCGCAGTAGATGCCCTCGGCCAGATGCGTCTTACCGGTGCCCACCGGGCCGTGCAGATACAACGGATTAAATCGTTCGCCGGGATGATCGCACACGTGTCGTGAAGCGGTTAGAGCCAGTTCATTGCAGTCCCCGGACACGAACTCCTCCAACCGTGCAAACCGTCGGCTGCGAGATGTCTTGCCTTCAGGGCTGGGAGCGCGTGATGTTGAGCCGCGTTCGTTGTTGCGATTGACCGGCGCTGGCTTGCTTGATCGTTCCTGATCGGGTGTGCGAAGTCCGGCAGTATGACCGGCCGCTGATTCGGAACTGCTGGCGAGGGGAGACTCATCCTCGTTGTCCGCGGGCGGCTGTTCGGACGATCCCGCGCTGAGCGTCGTGTCGACATCCCAGACGACCTGTTCGACGGTCACTGCCTGTCGAACAGTCTCGGAAACGAGACGGCCAAAGCGGCGTTGCATCCACGACTGCAGGAAGCGGCTGGCCACGGCAATTCGCAGGACACCGTCCTGCAGCGAGATAGCAGTCCGGCCTGCAAACCAGTGATGCCAGTTGCGATCCCCAATCGACTCGCGGAGCACATCCTGGACATCATCATTGCCGAAACCATCTGCCTCTTCAGCCGGCACCGACTCAACGTCGGACCGCTGCGAGGAAGACGCTTCTGCCAATGGCAATGTCATCAACGCCAGAGATTCGGGCGGCATCTTGCAACCCCTCTGCGCGCATCCCATCCATAGTCAGGACTGCTCTGATTGGCACTGCCATCAGAAGCAATCCACAATCCATTGCGCCGCCGCGGCCGGTGTGCTCGGTTCGCTCAAATGACTTTGAGGATGTCGGCCTGTTGACTCGAACCGAACACGCACTCCGTTTGCCGGCGCATGAATCCTGGAACGGATAATGCGTAAAACCAGGGAATACGGCAGACGTCATCGCTTGGTCTGACACGTCCGCAGGCACCACCCTGACAGGACATGTGAAGGAGAGAAATCTCGCCTTCCGATCGATGCGATCACGAAACCGCGTCACTCACTCAGTGGCGGCGATACTACTCCCGAAGGTCTGTCTGTCAAATCAAAACGACGGCCTTTGTTTGACCGGATGGGACACGCCTCGGAAGTCAACTCACCAGACGGAAACTCGTGAGCGAAATTGACAATCATGTGTCCGAGTGATGTGGCCGTCACATGTCGACAACGTGTCGAGAAGCGCCTCGGGCAGACCATGACCCGCTCGTGGCGGCTCCCTGATTCTTCTGATAGATTGAGTTCTTCGGCAGTGAAACGTATCTGCCATGTGCACAAGGCACCGGGGCGGCGATCGCATGCACAGAGACCTACTGGCACCGAGACACGAAGCATGACCGACACAAAGAAACTGGCGTCTGATTGCTTCAAACGCGGCAACGAAGCGATGGCAAAGGAAAACTGGGATTACGCCATTCAGATGCTCTCCCAGTCCGTCCGCTTTGAACCCGGCAATCTGCTGTTTCGACAGACGCTGCGCGGTTGCCAGAAGAGAAAGTACGGCGGAAACAAGTCCGGCGCGAAGATGTCCAACATGAAGCTCATGGGGCCGCGTGGACGCATTAAAAAATGCCGAATGCAGAAAGACTGGGAGGGAGTCGACAAGGCGGCCGAGGATGGCCTGGCGGTCAACCCGTGGGACGCGCAACTCAATGCGGACCTCGGCGAGGCGTGTCGAAGTCTCACGTTCCTGAACATTGCCCTGTTCGCCTACGAACTGGCGGTCGAAGCGGACCCCAGCAGTAAGGGTTACTGGCGGGCGCTGGCCGAACTGAACGAAGAAAAGGGTGAGTTCCGCCAGGCGACTGGCTGTTGGGAGAAGATCTGCCAGATTGACCCGATGGACGGGGATGCGCGAAAGCGTTCCCAGCAGGCCGCGACGCGCGAGACCATCAAGAAGTCCGATCTGGAAGGTGCCGACAATACACGTGATGTGGCTCGCGCAGCACGCATCGCGAAGAAGATTGGCCTGGATCAGGGTGATGGTCAGGCCGATGGACCCGGGCAGTCGGAAGAAGCGGATCTGCAACGCGCCATCCGTAAGGAGCCCGACAATGTCGACAACTACGTGAAGCTTGGTGAATTCCTGCGGCGCAAGAAAAAGCTGGAAGACGCGCGGGCAATGTTCGAGAAGGCAGTCGAGCTCTCCGGCGGAAACATCGACATTCAGGAACTCGTTGAGGACATCGAGCTGGACATGATGAAGGCCAACCTCGACACGGCCAAAGAAGTGGCGAGGGAGAATTCCGACGACGCTGATGCGAAGAAGGCAGTCGGTGCGATCGCGCGAGAGAAGTTGTTACGCGAGACCGAAGTCCTGCGCAATCGCGTGGAACGGTATCCGACGGATCTGAGGCTCAAGTTTCGTCTCGGCGAATGCTTCATGCAGGACGGCAAGCACGCCCAGGCAATCCCGCTGCTGCAGCAATCGAGTCAAGATACGCGCTTGGAGGTCAAAGCCCTGGCAAATCTCGGCTACTGCTTTCGCAAAGAGAAGAAGTATTCGCTCGCCAGGCGGCAGTATGAAAAGGCTGTCCAGAAAATCAACATGCATGATGACGCGGACCTCTTCAAATCCGTGCGTTACTGGCTGGGTCGATTGTGCGAAGCGTCAGGAGATCAGGAAGCTTCGGAGCAGCACTACAGCGAAGTACTGGCGGTTGATTACGAATACCGTGACACTCTGCAGCGTCTCGAAGATCTGCAGGAAGGCGGCGGGTAACCGACGAGTTTAGAATCCAGCCACGGAATGCGAAATCGCTGCTCGTCTGACGGAGTGTCTGCAGAATGCCAAGTCTTACGGTTGAGAATTACGTCAAAGCGATCCTGCAGAATGAACTGCGCACCGGCAATGTCAGCGTATCGACTGGTTCGCTCGCGATAGCCCTCGACGTTTCTCCTGGCACAGTCACCAGCATGCTGAAGACGCTGGCGGAAATGGAGCTGGCGAATTACCGCCCGTACGAAGGCGTCGCGCTGACAGAGTCTGGTCGGCAGGTCGGCATGCGCATGCTTCGCCGTCACCGATTGATCGAGCAGTTTCTTGTTCAGACGCTAAACCTGAGCTGGGACCAGGTACATGACGAAGCAGAGAACATGGAGCACGCGGTCAGTGATTTTCTGGTTGACCGAATCGACGAGTTCCTCGGTCGACCGGATTACGATCCGCACGGAGATCCGATTCCGTCCCCATCCGGAGAATTGCGTGGAATCACCGAGGACACCATGCCGCTGGCCCGCTGTGACGTCGGCACCGTTGTCGAATGCACGCGCGTCATGAATCAGGATCCCGAGTTTCTTCGCTTCCTTGGCGACGCGGGTCTGCGTCCCGGTGTCATTGCGCGCATTCACGGTAACGACGCTGTCGCCGGCCGAGTTGAGGTTCAAGTCGGGACTCAGCGCACTCAACTGGAACACACTGCGGCCGAGCAGTTGCTGGTTAAACCAGTCACTGCGGGCGCAGAAGCGGGAGTCTGACCGTGGACGCTGCTGATGCGGACGAGCGACTCGGTGAAGACAGCGGCGAGTCGATTCCCGACTTCGGAGTTCTACTAGGCATAGACTACGGGACGAAACGAGTCGGCGTCGCGATGAGCAACGAAGAGCAGACAATGGCTCTGCCACTGGAGAACTACACACTGCGGACACCGGCTCTCGACGCGGAATGGCTGCGACAGCTCGCAAGTGGTTACGGAGCACACGGACTGGTCGTCGGGCTTCCCGTCCACATGAGCGGCGATGAAGGCGGCAAAGCACGCGAGGCACGCGAATTCGGTCGCTGGGCCGCGGAAGTGACATCGTTGCCCGTTACCTGGTGGGACGAACGGTTCTCTTCAGCCACCGCCGACGTGCGGCTGAATCAGTCCGAGACGACGAAGAAACGCCGCGCCAGCCGCCGCGATCAACTGGCCGCCCAAGTCATCCTGCAGGCATTCCTCGACGCCGAGGATCGCACCGCTCCACCACAGGCGTTCGAGTGATTAGGCCGAGCAGACCTGGGCACAACCAGGCTCTGTTTGAATACTCGGTTGAGGTCGTAGGACGGGCACTCTTGCCCGTCCATTTCTCAGAGAATTGCACTGCAGGGACGGGCAGGAGTGCCCATCCTACGGGGATTTCAAGCAGAGCCTGACTCTCAATTCACTTTGATGTCATAGGCCTGCAGCGTATCCATGTCGCGCAGGAACAGCTTGCCGGCGGCGACAACGGGATGGGCCCATGCCGGGCGTCCGCTGCGCTGCGGCTGACGGAACTGGCCTTTCTCGGAATAGCCGCGCTGTGAGGCTTCAAACAGCGCCACTGAGCCGTTTTCGCCGCGCAGGTAGATATGCCCGTCAGCGTAGGTCACGGCTCCCTTGCCGACCGATCGACTTTGCCAGGCCATCTGGCCAGTCGTCAGATTGATGCACTTCAGAATGCTCTCGTCAGTGCCGTACAGAAAGCCGTCCACCGCAACCATGCCGCCGTGGTGATTCTTCATGTCGCGGTTCGAGTAAAGCGTGCGAGAAGTTGTACGACCGCCACTCGATGTCAGGCGGAATAGAGCGCCACCCGTGTTGTAGCCTGAGGCGACAAAGACGTGATCATCGTGGAATATCGGAGCCGAGCAGTTGGCCGTTCCATTGGAACCTTCGTTCTGGCCCCACATGACATTCCCGTCACTGGCTCGGATGCCGACGGCTCCGCTGTGTGTGAAGTTGACATACTGCCGCACACCACCGACTTCGATCGCAATCGCTGAGGAATACGCGGCCCGCGGCGATGACGGTACCAGTGCCGTCCACTCGGCCTGACCCGAGTTCTTGTTGATCGCGACCATCGTCGCCCGCTGACCGCCTGGCGTGCAGATCACTTTGTCTCCGTCGATCAGCGGCGATTCGCTGATTCCCCAGCCGATGTTCCGAGCGTTGTATTCCTGCAGGATGTTGCCGCTCCATTGAACGCGTCCGGACTCTGCGTCCATGCAGGCCAGTTGTCCGCTTGCCCCCAGTGCGTAGACACGTCCGTCAGCAACAGCCGGTGTGCCACGTGGCCCGTTTCCCTGACCGTTTTCGTAGGCCTGTCCACCAGTGGGAGTTGCCCAGACCTGCCGACCGGTGGCCAGATCGATAGCGGTCACCATCTCGCGACCACCGGTATTTCCCATGGTGAAGACCTTACCGTCCGCGACGGACACGGCCGAATAACCTTCGCCGAGACCGCGAGCCGTCCAGGCGAGTGGCGGTCCCTGATCCGACCAACTCGACAGCAGGCCGGTTTCGGTGGATCGATTGTCACGATTCGCACCCCGGAACTGAGACCACTCACCCGCATTCGACGTACGTTGCGAGACCGTCACTGGCGTCGAATCAGGCGGTGCAGTCGTCGTCGTGGAGCTCTTTCGCGTCGACGGACGTCGCGTGACATTCACGGAGCCTGACCGTGGATCCTTCTTTGAGGTGCTCGCGACCGAACGCTCCGTCGTATTCTCCGCCTCTGTGTCGTCAGTCTCAGAAGCCGACCTGATAATGAGCCGCGAGATGATGCTGCCGCTCACGACGGCGTAAACGGTCTGCCCTTTCTTAACCCGGCTCAGATAGCTTTTCTTACCATCAACCACGACGCGGGCGCTCTTGGAGATCGTCAGAGAGCGGTTGGTCCCTTTGCCCTTGAGCTTGACCACCATCCGACCGGTCGTGGGGGAAATCGCAGCCACCGTTCCGACGACCGTTTCGGCTGACGCCACCGACGCCCAGCCCAGACTCAGAACGGCGACCAGACAGACTGTTATACTTCGCGTCCGTAAAAACATGGATCAGACCCTCAATCTCGCTGGAAACTCAAACCGCTTCTGAACAGTAGTAATAACGCGTCGGCATTCCGCCTCAAACGCAGATCGGCGCCGGAATCCACCAGATTGCTCATAATGAACGACGCGGACAGATTTGAGCGGAGACGTCGGGCTTGAAAAGAGGGTTCGGGAACGTGACAACAGACCCAATCGCTGACGTTCACGTTTCGTGTCGTATGCAGCGATTTCAAAGACTGATTCGGGGGAGCCGATAGGTATGCCACCAATTCACGGGAGGCCTGCCGACCTGTGTCGGCAATCAGGTGACCAGTACACGAAACAAATAGCGAGCGTCAGGACTCGCATCCGGAGTTCAAACGTGGCAAATCACCGAACTATGGCCACCCGATTGCTGGTGTTGTCCGCCATCGCCGTGCGAAGTGTGTTTGCGGCCGATGAACCCGCTCTCGAACGAACGGCATTGCCGGCACCGGCTAAACGGACAATCGACTTCGAGGCCGACGTTTATCCGATTCTGATAGCGCGTTGTGTTGAATGTCATGGCCCGGATGCGCAGGAAGCGAAGCTGGTCGTTACGTCGCGAACATCGCTGCTGCGCGGCGGCGAGAGTGGCGAACCGGCGGTTGTGCCGGGCAAGAGTGAGCAAAGTCATTTGATCCATCTGATCGCCGGGCGGGAGCCGGACAAGCGGATGCCTCCGGAGGGCAAACCGCTGACTCCGCCGCAAATCGCCATCCTGAGAGCGTGGATCGATCAAGGTCTGAAGATGTCGGTTGTGGATGACGCTCCGCCGCTGACAACGGATCAATGGTCGTTTCAGCCAGTCGCGAACCCCGCACCACCCACGAGCGACAACCCGTGGGGCAGTGATGCGATCGATGCGTACGTATTGCAAAAAATGCAGCAGTCCGGACTGTCTCCGTCGGCCGTGGCCGATCGTCGCACGTTGCTCCGGCGGCTCTTTCTGGTGATGCACGGTCTGCCGCCCACACCGGAGCAGGTCGAACAGTACGTGTCCGACAACAGTCCTGATGCATGGCGGAATCTCGTGGATCAGGTGCTCGAAAGCCCGCGGTATGGCGAGCGCTGGGCACGGCACTGGCTCGATCTGATCCGCTTTGGCGAGACGCACGGATTCGAAACCAATCGCGAGCGACCCAACGCATGGCATTTCCGCGACTGGGTCATCAACTCTTTGAATTCCGACAAGCCGTACGATCAGTTTGTGCGCGAGCAGATTGCCGGTGACGCGCTCGGCGAACCGATCGGAACAGGATTTCTGGTTGCCGGTCCGCACGACCTCGTCAAGAGCCCGGACATCAACCTCACCCTGATGCAGCGGCAGGACGAACTGTCCGACACGATCAACACAGTCGGGACCGCGTTTCTCGGCCTGACGCTCGGTTGCGCCCGCTGCCACAACCACAAGTTTGATCCGATCACACAGCGCGACTTTTATTCCATCCAGGCGGTGTTTGCTGGAGTACAGCACGGTGATCGGCCGTTGCCTGTGCCTGCAGACGGCAAGGAGAAGATCGCCGGTATCGCCGCGCAGATCGCCCAACTGAGAGAGAAGCTGAAGGAGTTCATTCCGCGAAATTCGGCGTCACGGGTTGCCGTGAACGCGAAGCACAATGTCGAACAGTTTGATTCCGTGAAAGCACGATTCGTCCGCTTCACTGTGCTGGCGACGAATTCGTCGGAGCCGTGTATCGATGAGCTGGAGATTTACTCTGGCAAGGAAAACGTAGCACTCGCCAGCCGCGGTGCCGTCGCGACATCATCCGGCAACTTCCCGAATAACCCCCTGCACAAGCTGGAGCACATCAACGACGGGCAATACGGCAACGGTCGCAGTTGGATATCGAACCAGAGCGGGGCCGGCTGGATTCAGATCGAATTACCGGAAACGGCCGCCATCGACCGCATCGAATGGGCTCGTGACCGGCAAGGCAAATACGCGGACCGCCTCGCAATCCGTTACAGAATCGAAACGGCGCAGGAGCCGGATCAGTGGCAGCTCGTTGCCAGTTCAGACAACCGGCTTCCTTTCAAGGCCGGCGGTCCTTCGCAGCCCATTTACAAGTTTGACCTGGCCACACCGGCACGTGCCGATGTCGGACGCCGTTGGCTGACCGAGTTGCAGACGTTGCAGCAGGAGCACGATCGCCTGACCGTGGCGTCAACGGTCTACGCGGGCAAGTTTACTCAGCCGGGTCCGACGCATCGGCTGTACCGCGGCGAACCGAAGGCCAAACGCGAAGAAGTCTCGCCAGATGCACTGGAGATTCTCGGCACGCTCGGCCTGGAGCGTACATCGCCGGAACAACTGCGAAGACTGAAATTCGCCGAGTGGGTTGCCAGTCGCGACAACCCGCTGACCGCTCGCGTGCTGGTCAACCGGCTGTGGCAGTTTCATTTTGGAACCGGCATCGTGGCGACGCCCAGCGACTTCGGAGCGAATGGTGTCGCGCCCACGCACCCGGAACTGCTCGACTGGCTGGCCCGTGAATTCATGGACAACGGCTGGTCGATCAAGCACATGCATCGTCGCATTCTGCTCTCGACCACCTGGCAGCAGGACAGTCGCCCGAAAGCCGAATCGCGGCAGATTGACGCTGCCTCCCAACTGCTGTGGCGATTTCCGCCGCGACGGCTGGAAGCCGAAGCCATTCGCGACAGCATTCTGACAGCCAGTGGAGTCCTCGACCTGCGCATCGGTGGCCCAGGATTTAGCGGCTTCGAAGTTCAGATGGAGAACGTCCGACACTTCTTTCCCAAGACAAGTTTCGGCCCCGAAGACTGGCGCCGCATGATTTACATGACGATGGTCCGCCAGGAACGCGAGTCCGTGTTCGGAGCCTTCGACTGCCCCGACGCGAGCCAGGTCACACCTGTCCGCAGTCGTTCGACAACTCCCCTGCAGGCTCTGAACCTGCTCAACAGCCAGTTTGTCCTGCAGCAGGCAGAGCTGTTTGCGAAGCGTCTGAAACGCGAGACAGGTGACTCGGTGAAGAAGCAGATTCATCGGGCGTATGTGCTGAGCTTCGGACGAGAGCCAGGTGACGACGAACAAAGCGACGCATCAGATTTCGTCGAGGCACACGGATTGACGATGCTCTGCCGAGCTCTCCTGAATTCGAATGAATTTCTATTTGTTCCATAGTTGGGCAACCTTCCCCTGACGCGGAGAATACAAGCTCGAAGCGCAAGCGAGTGAACCTGACGGAAAGGAGTGCACTCGCTTGCGCTTCGGGCTTGTATGGTGGTCAAGAGAGGCACTGTCAAATCGGGCTGGGATCGCGAGTACTGGGCATGTTGACACAGCAACTATTGAATCGCCGCTCGTTCATGGGTGAATCAGCCTTCGGGCTGAGCGGCATTGGTCTGGCCAGTCTACTGCAGTCGGAAGGCCTGTTGGCTGACACGAATACGAAGGCAACGTCACGTCCTCAGATCGATCCCGGCCAACCGTTCGCGGCGCGTGATTCGCACTTTGAGCCGAAAGCGAAGCAGGTTCTGGTCATCTTCTGTTCCGGAGCCTGCAGTCATCTCGACACGTTCGATTACAAACCCGAGCTGATTAAGCAGCACGGTAAACCACTGCCAGGGGCGGATGGACTGGTCACGTTCCAGGGAGCCCAGGGAAACCTCACGAAAAGCCCGTGGAAATTCCGGCCTCGGGGCGAGAGTGGCAAGATGATCTCGGAGCTCGTGCCGCAACTGGGCGACATGGCCGACGAAATGTGTTTCATCCATTCGATGACCGGCAAGACGAATACACACGGGCCGGCCGAGAATTTCATGTCGACCGCGTTCACGCTGGACGGTTTTCCGAGCGCCGGTGCGTGGGTCACATGGGCTCTGGGCAGTGAGTGTGAGGACCTGCCGGCCTACGTCGCGATTCCTGATCCGCGCGGCACGCCTCAGTCGAGCGTGAACAACTGGGGACCAGGTTTCCTCCCCGCTGCGTTTCAGGGCACGGACTTCAATGCCTCGAAGCCGGTCCGGAATCTGGCTCGGCCCCAGTCCGTGTCTGCACCCACCGACAAAGCAACGCGAGCATTTCTGCGGCGATTGAACGAGCGGCATCTCGAACGCTTTCCTGGCGACAGCGAACTGGCGGCGCGGATTTCCAGTTACGAACTGGCCGCCCGCATGCAGCTCAGTGTGCCCGAAGTCAGTGACATCTCGTCGGAATCGAAACAAACCCTGAAGATGTATGGAGCCGACGACAGCGAGAACGGCCTGAAAGCCTCATTCGCAAAGAACTGCATCCTGGCCCGCCGACTGCTCGAAAAGGGCGTGCGGTTTGTGCAGCTCTTTAATGGCGCCTATCAAACCGGTGGCGAGGGCGTCAGTAACTGGGACGGACACAAGGTCCTGGAAAAGCAATACAGCAAACATGGCCCGGTCCTTGATCAGCCAGTGGCCGCGTTGCTCAAAGACATGAAGCAGCGTGGGTTACTTAAGGACACGCTGGTCTTGTGGTGTACGGAATTCGGCCGCATGCCGACCTTCCAGAGAGGAGCCAGCGGTCGCGACCATAACCCCTCGGGCTTTACCGTCTGGCTGTCCGGGGCCGGCGTAAAGGCCCCGTTCACCTACGGAGCGACCGACGAATTCGGCTACAAAGCCGCCGACAAGGTCACCACCGTGTACGACCTGTATGCGACAGTGCTGCACCTGCTGGGTCTGGATCACAAGCGTCTGACGTTCTATCACAATGGGATCGAACGCCGGCTGACCGACGTGCACGGGCATGTCATTTCTGACGTGCTCGCGTAGGTTGGAAAGTCCGCGAACTCTTAGCATCGGTGCAAAGCTCGTGGTGAAAGGAGGCTTCTCATGGCATTCTGTCCGGAGTGCAATGCAACGATGGGCCAAACCGATATCGCATGTCCCGACTGCGGATATGACTTCCCGGAACAACTCGCCGAGGTGGGAGTGGGGCTGGCATTTTCTCGTCTGGCCGAGGTCTCGCTGCAGGTCGCGGCCGTACTTTCGCTTCTGATATCGATCGCGAGTCTCTTCTTCGCTGGTTGGATCCTTCTGGCTATGCTGATCAACGGTGATGCGCGAGCCTGGCTCCAATGCCTGGCCTGCCTGGTATCGTGCTTTTTCTCATTCGCCCATTACGTTGTCTTTGTCCGCGTGCAGAAGCCTAAATGACCAACCCGAGTTCCATAATTGAACATTCGCCACCCCCGATTCGAACTGGCGCGCGACGAGAGAGTTACATCCATGATCTGCGGCCACTCAAAGTCGGCAATGTCGGGGTCGGCTTTCCTATCGTGCAGGCGGCGCTCAGTGGCTACAGCGACTGGCCCATGCGGGTTGTCGCGAAGCGTCTGGGCGCTCCGTACACGATCGCCGAAGTGCTGCTAGATCGCTTCATTCTCGACCTCAAACAGCGACACCGCACTCAGCGACACCTGATGGTCTCAGACGAAGAGCATCCTGTCGGCGGACAGTTGATGGGATCGGACCCGGAGCAGTTCGCACCAGCCGCGACAAAGCTGGTTGAGGCCGGTTTCGATGTGATCGACATTAACTTTGGCTGTCCCGTGAAGTCCGCAATGGGCGGTTGTCGCGGCGGGTATCACCTGAGCCACCCGGACGTCGCCCTGGAAATCATCGGCCGTGTGCGCGACGCCGTACCCGATCGGATTCCGGTCACTGTAAAGATGCGGCGAGGTATTGATGATTCACAACTCAGCCACGATCACTTCTTCACCATACTCGACGGGGCGTTCGATCGGGGCGTCGCAGGCATCACAGTCCACGGCCGGACGGTCGAGCAGAAATACAACGGCCCCAGCAACTGGGACTTTCTGCGCGAGGTGAAACAGCACGCCGGCCAGCGAACCATTATCGGCAGTGGCGACGCATTCACAGCATCGGCCTGCCTGGAGATGCTCACCCACACCGGTGTTGATGCTGTCTCGGTTGCGCGAGGCGCGATCGGCAACCCGTGGATCTTTCGGCAGGCGCGCGATCTGGCCGATGGCCGCCCCATGTATGAACCATCGCTGGCCGAACAGCGCCGTGTACTCACGATGCAGCGTGAGCTGTGTCAGCAGGTTTACGACGAACGAGGCTGTGGCACGACGATGAGGAAGTTCGGAATTAAGTTCGCACGACTGCATCCCGATTTCGAGCAGGTCCGGAATGCGTTTGCCAAGGCAAAAGACCTGGCGGCCTGGACCCGTGTTCTGGACGAATGGTATCCAGAGTCAAACGAATGACGTCGACATGCTGTGCTGGGCGTAGCGAGTCGTCATTCCGGTGGGTGGCACCTTGAATGATGAAAAGTCGTTTAACCGGTAGCCGCAGGCGTCGTAAGGATTTGTCATAGACGCCTGCGGCTACCGGTTAAACAAATAATTTCGGAACGATCCCACTCCCTGAAAAACGGGCTGCGACACACTCGGCGAAATGTAACACATGAACGAGCCTTCGATGGACATCCCGCAACCGGCTGGCGATTCGCCTCCGCGTCGAAGACATACCCGTCTGATCGCGCTTCTGGTAGCAGGGGTGTTGGTCACAGGAGCTGCCGTCGCGTGGCGGCATTTTGTCTATGCTCGACCCATCGGCTCCGGGGCGGCCGGTCCGCATGTACCCCGCGAACCATTCGAAACACCATGGTCATCGCAGCGCGTCGTTCTGCTGGGGCTTGGCGACAGCGTGACGGACGGACTGGGAGCATCTCCGGGCAAGTCGTATTTTAAACGTCTGGTCACAAACCCGCCGGACGAGTTTGACGACCAGCAGGGAATCAATCTGTCGGTCGTGTTACCCGGTCTTGAGGCGGTCAATCGTTCTATTTCCGGCATGACGTCAATCGAGTGCGTCGATCATCAGTTGCCGAAACTTTCACCGTATCCAGTGGACGTATTCGGTGTCGTTGTCGTGACAGTTGGTGGCAACGATGTCGTTCACAATTATGGTCGGACTCCCCCGCGAGAAGGAGCCATGTACGGAGCGACCCTCAATCAGGTGGCGGAATGGTCGCCGGCTTTCATGGATCGGCTGGAGACAATCGCCGCCAGCGTGCGAACGACATTCCCGGGCGGATTCCACATGTTTGTCGCGGACATCTACGACCCGACCGATGGCGACAGCGACACTCAGTATGCCGGCCTGCCCGCGTGGCCCGAAGGGTCCGCTGTGCTTAACGAATGGAACGGCGTGTTACGTGAGTTTGCGGGACGCCACGACGACGTTTCGCTGGTCGAAATGCGTGCCGGGTTTCTGGGGCATGGGATCCACTGCGTGCAGTTCTGGCATCACGCGTATCAGGCAGACGATCCTCACTACTGGTACTGGGACAATCTCGAGGACCCCAACGATCGGGGCTACGACGCAATCCGCCGCCTGTTCCTGAACGAAATGGCCACAGTGCTTCCCGAACGTCTGAATCGATAGCCATTGCGGACGCTGACCACTTGACGTCACGCGTCGCGGGCGGCAAGCAGACGTTCGACGTATTTGCCCAGGATGTCCGTCTCGATGTTGACGGGGTCATCTACATTGCGGATGCCCAGCGTCGTCACTTCCAGCGTGTGCGGAATCAGAGCCACACTGAACCGGTCCGATTCAACGTCGACGACTGTCAGACTGATGCCGTCAACGGCGACGGACCCCTTCGCGACAAGATACTTGGCCAGCGTCTCGGGCACCTGAAACCACATGGTGATCCAGTCACCGTCGCGATCGATCAGGGCGACTTGCCCGACGCCGTCCACGTGTCCCTGCACGAAATGCCCACCGAGTCGGCCATCGACGGGCAATGAACGCTCCAGATTGACGGGGCTCCCTTCCGTCAGTCGGCCGAGGTTCGTTTTCGAGAGCGTTTCCGTTCCCGCCTGAAACGCGGCCAGGGAACCATCATGCGAGACAACTGTCAGGCAGCAACCGTTGATGGACACGCTGTCGCCAAGGCCGAGCCCCTTCGTCAATTCGTCGGGCAACTGCACATCAAGACGAATAGCATCGCCTTCCGGAACGATCGCCTTGATCGTGCCCTGTCCCTCAATGAGTCCGGTGAACATTGCTGGCGGCTCCTTTCCGTCAGGCTTCGACATTCTGGCGAACGCGGCGGCGGGCCGCGCCCTGCCACAGGGCTCGCAGCGGCGATGCGAAGGCGAAGTAACAGAAGATCAATGGCACAGCCAGTTCGCGGACAATGAACACCACCGCGACAGTGAACACCAGTTGGATCACGTGTCCGCGACTACGGGTACCGGTGAGCAACTGATTGAAGACGTGGTTGTATCGAATTCGTGAGACCATCAGGCAGGCGACCGCCAGGGTCACGACCGGAAGCAGGTCATCGATCCGGTATTTCATGAATTCGCCAAGGCTGATGACAAACTCCGGGTTCGTCGCCTCGATCATATTCTCGATTCCATACATCGCGATGGGGAACGAAGCGACTGCCCCCGCCGCGGCCGGAGAGGGCAGGCCGCTGAAATGCGCGTGCGAATCCTCTTCCTCAGTTTCGACATTGAATCGCGCCAGTCGCAGAATGGCACAGACGGCGAACAGTGCTGCGATCACCCACAGAATCCGAGGATGGAACATGCTGGTCTCCGCGAACTGCAGCATGAATTGCAGCATCAGGAATGCCGGTGCGACACCGAAACTGACGGCGTCGCACAGACTGTCGAGCTGGGCACCGAAGTCACTGGTCTGGTTGGTCCATCTTGCGGCAGCACCGTCGAGCACATCGAACAGCATGGCGAAAAAGATGTAGAACGCTGCGACGAGCAGATGCGACTCGTCCGGCTGAACCTGGTCAGGACCGACTTTTGCTGAGTACGTGATCGCGGCGAATCCGCAGAACGCATTGCCCAGCGTCAGCAGGGTTGGAAGAACGGCAAAGGCACGTTCACGTCGACTCATGGGACAGGTCCGTTTACGGGTCTCGCAACACTCACCGGAGTGCAGGCTTCCCGCGTTCCGACGAACGCGGTTTCCGAACTGGCCAGCCTAAACCACGATCGGCCCGGAAAACAGCGTCTATCTACAGCGGACGCCGAGCCAGACTGAAAGACTGTCCGGTTGGTCCGTTTTTCGGCTGCGTCGCCATCATCATCGCCAGTGGAACAACGTCTTCAGGCTGTTTAACCCACTCACTGGCCATCGCCGGATGCGGCACGCCGGTCTGCATGATGTCGGCGGTCAACTCGGTGTAGACGGGGCCGGGTATGAGTTCATTCACCGTGACGCCCTCGTCCCACAACTGCATGGACATGCACCGTGTCAGCATCCACACAGCGGCTTTCGATGCGTTGTAGGAGCTGTTCGTTGGACGCGGCTGATGCCCCATGCCCGAGCCGACGTTGATAATCTTCCCGCCGCCAGAGGCCTTCAAATGCGGCAGCGCGGCACGGGAGCAGTAGTACGTTCCCAACAGATTGATCTCGATCACCCGCGCCCAGACGTCCGGATCGTCTTCTCCCACCGGAGTCCGTTCCAGTCCCCCACCAGCATTGTTGACGAGAATATCCAGCCGACCGAGCTGGCCAACAGCGTCCTCGACCATTGCCTCGACGGCTACTCGATCGGATACGTCAGAGGCCACCGCCACTCCACGAACGCCGAGTGTGTCGATTTCGGCAGCCACTTGCTGAATCTGGTCGATGGTGCGTGCCGTCACGCAGACATCGGCACCCGCGCGTGCCAGAGCCAGCGCAATGGCCTTCCCGATTCCGCGTCCACCACCGGTCACGATCGCGGCACTGCCCCGCAATGCGTCGGGCTGTGTGGTCATTCAGGTCGCTCCTGCGTGCTGATTCATCGAGTCACGGGTGGAATTCCCGTGAGCCGGCGCTGGCCTGCATGACAACGCATCGCTCGTCGGATGTGAACTCAGCCGCCGGACTTCTTCTGAAAATCCCGGGCCAGAAAATCCGCGAGATGGGACGCGAACTTGGCCTCTTTCATACGGACGTGCAATCCCGCCGCGTTTTTCGAAGGACCGACGCTCAGACCGCACTGGTCGAAACGTTTTGAGGAACTGCCGGCCCCGGCATCGTCGAGGACCCACTGAGCTGAATTGACTCCGACAACCACCCCGCCTCGATTCATGGTCTCGTGAATTATGCCGTGCACGAAATCTTTGAGCTTGGGATTCTTGTGAGTGAAGACGTACTCGCCGCCATCGATAAACGCCAGAGAATAGAATTCTCCCGCAGAGAAAGAGGTCAATGGTTCGGCGTACATCTTGCGGCCATTCAGTTTCGGGTAGATCGACGCCTCGGAGGTCACCGGCTGCACGTCGAACCCTCTGCTTGTCAGTGCGTTAACGACTGCACTGTAATCCTGCCCGTCTGGCGTCGTGCCCACGGCAACCAGAACCAACGGCGGCAGCATCCCGTTTCGGGGCGGCGTGTTGGGATTGGTGGAACCCGGCCGCACACGACCTGAGTCGTCGACTCCGTTGTTGACGATTGACGTCCCACTGGTGTCGCTTGCGTTCGTTAACGGCAGCATCGACCACAGTCCGAACATCAGCAGCAGTGCGATTCCAATTGCGGCGGCTTGCCTCGGGTTCCGGCGCAATTGCTCAAGACCGGATTGCCAGAGCGGCGGCATGGCAGACGGGCGACGTCCCGAGCGACAGGCGTCGAGATCTTCGACGGCTTCAGCCATCGTCTCGTAACGGCCCTCAGGATCTTTCGCGATCATCTTCCGAAAGACCGCGTTGATACCTTTCGCGATTCCTGGCACCGGGAGATCGGGAACCGGCTGCTCGCGATGAGCAACCAGCTTTTCCATCAGAGTTTCACCGCTGTAAACACTGCGGCCCGTCAACAGGAAATGCAGCGTGCAACCCAGGCTGTAGACATCCGACCGCGCGTCTGCATAGTGACTGTTCAGCGCCTGCTCGGGTGACATGTAGTCGACCGTGCCCATGATGACGCCGGTCGCCGTCATGGCGACGTGCGTTGCTGCATCTGTGGTGTCATCGACGTACGTGTCGAAGCGAGCGAGGCCGAGATCCAGCACCTTCACCTGGGGATTGCCATCTTCGTCTTCGGCGACAAGCAGGTTATGCGGCTTGATGTCCCGGTGAACGACGCCCTGGTCGTGTGCGTATTGCAGTCCCTCCGCCACCTGCTGAATCAGATCGAGTGCCCGGTCGACCGGCATCGGCCCGTCGTCGCGGACCTGCCGGGACAAGTCGTGCCCCTCGATGTATTCCATGACGAGAAACTGGATGCCATCGGCCTCACTGGCATCGTGAGCGACTACGAAATTCGGATGATTCAGGGACGACAGCGTGCGAATCTCACGTCGGAACCGTTCGACAACCTCTGGCGATTTCCGGCCGGACGACCGCAGCACCTTCAGACAGACGATGCGTCCCATCTTGCGGTGACGGGCCATATACACGTGCCCCATGCCGCCTTTGCCGAGCTTCTCGATAATCTCGTATTCATTAAGGACCAGCCCCTTCCACCGACCGCGGGCGAGCGCCCGGACCTGATAGGGCGTCAGGATCTCTCGATCGACCAGTTCCTGCATCAACGTCTCGACGTCTGACGCGCTGGCAGTGGAAATCAGTCGATCAATTTCCCGCTCCGGGACCAGCCCACTTTTCCGCAGTCCTGAGATAAAACTGTCGAGGTCACCGGTTTTCTTCTTCGGGCGTTCCGTGCGTGGCTGCTGCGTGTCGTCCGGGGCGACCGCGAAGTCGATCGTTTCCGCCATCCGCGGGCGATCGACGCGGGCGATGAGTCGGGCCAGTTCGTCGTTCGCGGACGAGTCGATTTCCGCTGTCTCACCGGGAATCGGACGACGCGCGGCTTCGATCAGGCTGTCGGACTCATGAGCCATCCTGTCGGCGCGGGCCTGACAGGCGTCACATGCTGTCAGATGCTCCGCGACTTCTTCCGCGACACCTTCGGCGAGCGCTCCCGAAACGAATCGGTTCAGAGTCATCACGTTGGGACACGTGAGGTTCATTCTTCAGATTCCGACGATTCCGCGTCCGGTAAGAAATCGTTCATGCGAATGAGCTCGACGCGACATTGAGGCCATCCCATCAGAATTCCGCATTCGCCGTTGATTGCGAAGTGCAGGGTCGACAGCAACTGATCAGAATGCCGCCTGCCCCCAGGAAACGCAACGGCATAACGCGGACGCAGCCCTGACCGCCGCGTCTGACGTCACAGGAGCGAGCGTTCTGACAGGCTCCTACAGCCGGCCTGCTTCTGAACGCTCACGGGACGGGGAAATTTCGAACGAACACAGTCGGCCAGGATTTCCGAAAGGACACTCATGACACAACACGCCGCGTATCGTGAACCCATGCTGGTTCGCACGAAGATCATTGCGACGGTTGGGCCAGCTTGTGCCGAAAAGGAGCAACTGCGTGACCTCATTCTGTCTGGAGTCGATGTTTTCCGTTTGAATTTCGCTCACGGCAAGCACGAGTGGCTCGACGGAATTGTGAAATCCGTGCGGGACCTGGCGCAGGAGCTGAATCGTCCCATCGGTCTGCTGGGCGACCTTTCCGGTCCGAAAATCCGTTTGGGACCGTTGCCTGATGACGCAATTATCTGCAACGCCGGGGCGAACCTCTCATTCGTCCGCGGTCGAGCTGCCCAGGGAGCCGACGAACTAACCTGTACGTACGATTCACTGATCGACGACGTCGAGGTCGACGATCGAATTCTGCTGGCCGATGGAACGGTGTCCTTCCGCGTCGTTGAAACATCTGCGGACGACGGATTTGCCCGATGCGTGGTGGAAGGTCCGGGCACAATCCGCAGTCGTCAGGGCGTCAATCTGCCGGGTGTCAAATTGAGCACGCCCAGCCTGACGGACAAAGACCGGGACGACCTGGCATGGGCAATCAAAGCGGGCATCGATTTCGTCGGATTCAGCTTTGTCCGCAGTGCGGATGACGTGCGTCTGCTCCGCAGCGTGATTGAAGAATCCGGCACGAACACGCCGCCGCTGATCGTGGCGAAGATTGAGAAACAGGAAGCGGTCGATCAGATCGAAGACATCATCGCGGCAACTGACGCGATCATGGTGGCTCGCGGCGACCTGGGCGTCGAAGCCGACATCGTGCAGGTGCCAGCCATTCAGAAGCGGATCATCCGGATGTGCAATGACCGACGCGTGCCCGTCATTACCGCGACGCAAATGCTCGACAGCATGCAGAGCAACGAGTTACCCACCCGAGCGGAAGCGAGTGATGTGGCCAACGCGGTGCTCGACGGATCCGACGCGGTGATGCTGTCAGGAGAAACGGCGGCGGGAGACTATCCTCGGGAATCGGTCGCCATGATGAGCCGTATCGTACGCGAAGCCGAAAAGCTGCTTCCGGACCGCAGCGAACGACGTCGGTCCGACACAGTAGCCGACCCAGGCTCGACTGCGTTGGCGGTGACCGAGGCCATGGCGATCGGCGCCGTTGTGGCCGCCGAGCGCCTCGGTGCGGAACTCATCACGGTCGCAACCGTCACGGGTCGTTCGGCCCGGGCGATTTCGAATGAGCGGAGTCGCGTTCCCGTACTGGCAGTTTGCGACGGCGAGCACGCTGCGCGGCGGCTGGCGTTGATCTGGGGCGTCACTCCGATTGTCAGTGAAGCGCACCCGGCAGCAGACGACCTGGCCTCATTGGCGTCGGAATGGGGTCTCCGAGAAGGAGTTCTGTCAGCTGGCAGTGAGGTCGTGGTTATGGCCTCGTCCAACTGGAGCGACCGACGTCACGATTCGCTGCTGGTGCATATCGTTGAGAACGTGTAGTCGCCCGACATCGCGGAGTGCGATGGCTCCGTTACGCAACCGCCCGCAGTGGTTCTTCAATGCGTCCATTGGCCAGACGGACAACGCGGTCCGACTGGCTGGCGAGCGATTCATCGTGCGTCACCATTACGATTGTCAGGTTCTGGTCGGCATTCAGTGAATGCAGCAGGTCCATGATGCCTTGCCCGGTTTGAGCATCGAGGTTTCCAGTCGGCTCATCGGCCAGCAGGATTTCCGGACGCGATACCAGAGCCCGGGCAATGGCGGCACGCTGCATCTCGCCGCCTGACAGTTCCGACGGCCGGTGTGTCAGTCGATGTGTCAGGCCGACTTTTTCGATGATTTCGCAAGCCTTGTCGCGATGCTCGCCACGACGCTTCCAGTACTTCCAGGCTTTGTCTCGAATCATCAGCGGGACCAGCACGTTTTCCAGTACCGAGAGTTCCGGCAACAGATGATAAAACTGGAAGATAAACCCGAAGACTCGGTTTCGAAGAATGTCGCGTGTGGCCGCCGGTAGATTGTCGACTCGCAGTGAATCGGCCGGCTCGCCGTCGCGGGAATCGCAACACAGGCGGACTTCTCCCACTGTTGGCGAATCCAACAGACCCATCAGATGCAGCAGCGTGCTCTTCCCCGATCCGGACTGGCCGAGGATTGTCAGGAATTCTCCGTGCTGGACCGACATCTCGACCCCGCGGAGAACGGGAATACGGAGCTGGCCCTTGAGATAGATTTTCTCAACGGCAACGGCTGACACGTGAGGATGAGGCGTCATGGCTTACTGCCTGGTAATGGCAAATGAGAATTGACAAATAACTAATGACAAATCGGCGTTCCACTTTGGTTCTGACTCGTCCAGGTTATGAGGATGGGCTCCCTCACTCGTAACGCAGCGCCTGGACAGGATGCAGTCGTGCCGCGCGGCGGGCCGGGAGAACGCTGGCGAGGACAGCGATCACGATCGCTCCCAGTGCGACCCAGGTAACGGTAAACGCGTTGACCTGTGTCGGAATGCTCGGGAAGTAGTAGATCCGCTCGTCGAAGACCTTGCGTCCCATAATGAACGCAAGCACGCCTTCGATCTCGTTGATGTACCGGACAAACAGCAGGCCCAGCACGACGCCAACGCCGCTGCCGACAACTCCCAGAGCCAGACCGTATGTCAGAAAAATCGACATCACTCCACGTGAGCTGGCGCCGAGCGATTTCAGGATGCCGATGTCCCGCGTCTTTTCGACAACGATCATGTAGAAGATCGCCAGAATGCCGAATCCAGCCACGGCGATGATCAGAAACAGCAAGACGTTCAGGATGGCAGCTTCAATATCAACAGCCGCCAGCAGCGGTCCCTGTTTCTGCTCCCAGGTGCTGACCGTGAACAGGTGCGGCGGAAACACCTTACGCAAAGCCTGTACGACTTCCGGTGCGTCGTCGTAGTCGTTCAGTCGAATCTTCAGTGTCGTGATCGCTCCCGTCTTTGATTGCGGATCGATCATGCCCCGCATCTGCTGCAGATATTCCAGATTGCAGAACACCAGATTGGCGTCGTATTCACTCATCCCGCTTTTGTAGACATCGACGACCGTCGCGAAGAAGTGCCGCGGCTCCGGCGGACTGCCCGCACTGACCGTGCTAATCTTCACGTCATCGCCCGGATGGACCATGCGTTCGATCCGAGTCTCGCCCGTGCGAGGATCCTGACGCAGGATTTCGATCAGACTCGCGCCGATGTACAGACGCCCGGGCAGCGGAGCATCGATATCCGCTGGCTCGAAAAAACCGGGGCCATCGTCCTGCAGCATTTCCGCCGGAACGACGTCTTCGGAGAACGGGTTTTCGGCGGGTCGCTCAGATGCCACACGCACGATCTCTTCGGCCTCACCGGTTGCAGTATCTGTCGGTTGAGCGGCCAGGTCTTCGGAAGGCTCATTGTCAAAAATCGGCGCAGCCTCTGATTCGAAGAACGGTTCGTCCGGCATCAACCGTTCAGGCGAGAGGTCGTTAAGAGGACTTTCCGGATCGGCCTGCCAGCGTTCAAAGAACTTTCGCTGACGTTCCTTCCACTCCCGGCGATAGGCCAAAGCCCCAGCAGTCAGTTCCCACGATGGGATTTCGTCGATTGATCGCAGCGGGCGCCGTACCAGTTTGTCGTTCTCAAAGATCTCACGGTAGCTGTCCAGATTCTGAACGAGCGGACAGACCTGCGCCTCGGTTTCCGGGTCGATGCCAATAATCGTGACTGGCCGAGGAATCCACTGCCCGGCACGTCGAAAGTGGAGCAACCCGAAGACCTCGACACTCGCCGTCACCGATTTGACCGAGTCACCGGTGACTCTGCGCACGAGTTCCATCTGCGCTTCGGCATTCGCCTCACCATTCAGGCTGTTCGTCTCGATGACGACATCGGCAAGGATACCGTTAATCCGCTCGCGCATTTCCGACGCGAAACCGGACATGACGCTGTTGACCACAATCATGGTGGCCACACCCAGCATCACGCTGATGATGCTGGCCAGAGCGATGTATCTCGTCCTGAGATACCGCGTGCAAAGCAGCAGCTTGTACATGAGCCCTTCCCTTGGCTGTCAACGATCACGAGACGGACCGATTCGACAAACGGCAACCAGGCTGGCATGCCTGGTGAACGTGCATTCGAGTGACCGTCTCGCGTCCTCCCTCGCGAGGTGGCGGAGCATCTCCGAATCCCGCCAGGTGCGTCAATGCGTCAATCGGAGTCAGAGTCGCGGTGACAGCAACGAAAATGACCGCTCAGTGCTTCGCGATCTTCCCGGCCTTCTGTTAAAGAATTCTCCATCGTGCACCAGACTTCGTTGCCACATGTTCTGATATGCCTGAAGCCTGGCACGCGACGAATCCCGCCTCGCCGGAAAATGTCTCATGTCTGAACTGCAGAATCGCCGGACGTTTCTTGGAACCGGGTCGCGCGTTGGACTTGGTGCAGTGGCACTGAATTCCCTGCTCGGTGTCAGCCCGGCGACGGCGGAGACACTCGCCCGGGATAACGGACCCGGATACTCGCCCGGACGGACAGGGCCGACGCACTTTCCGCCCAAAGTGAAGCGGGTGATCTACCTGTGCCAGTCAGGAGCGCCATCGCAGATCGATACGCTGGATTACAAGCCGTCACTGGAAAAGCTCAACGGACAGAACCTGCCGGACTCGATTCGCAGCGGTCAGCGACTGACGGGCATGACATCGCGACAGAAATCGTTTCCTGCCGCGAAGTCGTTCGTACCGTTTCGCCAGCACGGTGAGTCCGGTCAGTGGATCAGCGACCTGCTACCCACGCACGGGAAGATTGCCGACGACATCTGCATCGTCCGATCGATGTATACCGAGGCCATCAACCACGACCCGGCCATCACGTTTTTTCAAACCGGCCATCAGCAACCGGGTCGGCCGAGTCTGGGTGCCTGGGTCAGTTACGGGCTTGGAAGCGAAAGCGAAAACCTGCCGGCGTATGTTGTGCTGCTGGACAAGAACTCGGACACGCAGGCTCAGCCGCTGTACGCCCGGCTGTGGGGCAGCGCGTTCCTGCCGTCGAATCACCAGGGCGTCAAGCTGCGGTCATCCGGCGATCCGGTGCTGTATCTGAATGATCCGACCGGAGCGGACGTGAAGGACCGCCGTAAACTGCTGGACGGAATCGCCGAGTTGAACTCACGACGTCGCGAACAGGTCGGCGATCCGGAAATCGACACACGCATCGCCGCGTACGAGATGGCGTTCCGCATGCAGATGTCCGTGCCGGATCTGACAGACGTCTCCAGCGAGCCCAAAAGCACCTTCGACCTGTACGGGCCCGATGCGAAGATGCCGGGCACACACGCGGCCAACTGTCTGCTGGCGCGGCGGCTGGCCGAACGCGGCGTTCGATTCATCCAGATTTACCATCGCGGCTGGGACCATCACGGTGGATTGCCGAGTCGTCACCCGAAGATTGCGAAGGAAGTTGACCAGGGCTCAGCAGCGCTGGTCCTCGATCTGAAACAGCGAGGGCTGCTGAAAGACACACTGGTGATCTGGGGTGGCGAATTCGGAAGAACCGTTTATCGACAGGGCGGCAACGCGCAGAGTTTCGGTCGTGACCATCACCCCCGTTGCTTCTCGATCTGGCTTGCCGGCGGTGGCGTAAAGGGCGGAATCAGTTACGGCGAAACCGACGATTGGTGCTACAACATCATTGACCGCGATCGCTATGGCGTGCATGTCCATGACTTGAACGCGACGATCCTGCATCTGCTGGGTATGGATCATCGGCGGTTGACCTACCGCTTCCAGGGACTCGACTTCCGACTGACCGGCGTCGAGGAGCATCAACCAGTGAGCGACATTCTGGCGTGATCTTCGTGACGCCCGTTCAATTCGGTGTCTGGTCCCACCCAAGTGTCATGGCCTCAGGGGCATGCCGACCACGCCACGTCGCGATGCACAGGCTCGAACAGTTCGGGGTGAGCGATCTCAGCGATGATCTCCGCCGAGTCAATCAGCCGCGGTCCGGGCCGATTCAGATAGTGGTGTCCATCGATCAGGAAGACCCGTCCGTTGCGAACAGCACGAAGCTGCGACCATTCGGCGTGGCCTGCCAGAATCGGGAATTCACTGCGTGTCCGTGACAGAGTAAAACCGCAGGGAAATACGAGAATCACGTCCGCATCGGCTTCCGTCAGGTCTGCCCAATCGAGCCACGGCGAATGTGCACCGGCCTGCCCGAGCACGTTCTGGCATCCCGCAGCTTCAAGCAGTTCGGGAACCCAGTTGCCGGCCGTCATCAGCGGATCGAGCCATTCGATGCACGCGACTCGGGGGCGATCAGCGGCGATCCTGACGCGGCCTCGCAGTTGCTCCAGTCGCTGCTGCAGACTTGTCACCAGCGTTTTTCCTGCCTGGTCGGCATCGACCGTAGCGGCGACTGCAGCAATGTCGCGCCACAAGTCGTCGAGGACGGACGGACTCAAAGACAGAATCTGAGGCGCCGGGTCGCTCAGTTCCGCAATGGCCGATCGCACGTCCTTCTCGTTGACCGCACAAACTTCGCACTGCATTTGCGTGAGGATCAGTGTCGGTCTCAACTCGCGAATGCGTTCAATGTCAACGCGATAGATCGACAGTGCGTTCTCAAGTGACTTTTCGACCTGTCGGTTGATCTCGGCACTGCTCGCCGAAACGTCGATGACTGGTTCCGAGCAGATCGGTAACGACTCGATCCCAAGTGGAAAGTCACACTCGTGCGAGCGTCCGACAAGAGCGTCTCGCAGCCCCAGGTCCGCGACAATCTCTGTGGCGCCCGGTAGCAGAGAGACAATACGGTGCTGGTTGTCTTCCAAGGTCGATCACCACGGCCGCATGTACGCGACCTCCGTTGCGAGAACACTGGTGAATCCGCCCGGACACGACCGCGCGCGAAACAGGCGACCGGCTGATATGGACCAACCGGTCGCCTGGTATGCGATCACGCAGGAGGAAAGGCTCAGTCGCCCAACGGCTCTTTCTTTTCGGTGATGTTTGGTGACGTCTCGCACATCTCTGCATTCAACTTCGTGTAATCGGTCCATTCTTCCGGCAGGTTGTCTTCGTGGAAGATCGCTTCGACCGGGCATTCGGGAACGCACGCTTCACAGTCGATGCATTCGTCCGGGTGAATGAACAGAAACTGTGGGCCTTCGTAGAAGCATTCCACGGGGCAAACCACCACGCAATCGGTGTACTTGCAGTTGAAACAGGGTTCGCAAACAACGTGAGTCATGCTGTGATCCTTTGCAGAAACCGGCCTGGCCAATGACAGTTAGCCGCGACCACCGAAACAGGTTTTGAATTCGAACCGCTGCAGCGAAAACCGTGATGAAGCGAGCGCATCTGATGCGGTGACGCCGATCAACCGCCCAATGCCTCTTTCTTTTCCGAGATCGAGGGACACGAAGCCGACATTTCGGTATTCAGCGCGATGTATTCCTTCCACGGGTCTGGAACATTCTCCTCATGGAAAATGGCTTCCACCGGACATTCGGGGACACACGCTTCGCAGTCGATGCATTCTTCTGAATTGATGAAGACGAACGCCTCGCCTTCGCAGAAACACTCAACCGGGCAGACGATGACGCAGTCAGTGTATTTGCAGTTAAAACAGGGTTCGCAAACGACGTGGGCCATGATGTCATCCTCTTTAAGGGTACTGGCCGATTGCTGGCGGCTGTCACTGTGTGAAAAGTCGTGATCGGCTGGTCAGCGGCTAATCCTTACGAATTCGGCTTAACTCACACCGGATCAACCGAAATTCCATGTTTTCGAGCGTCGCGCGAGATCGTAGTCCCGCCTCATTCATAGTGTCAAGTTGCCCATCTGGTGTGTCAATCATGACCTCAGGAAGTGAGACGGAACATCCCGATTCCGGGAACGATTCTCGTCTGAAGTCGTGTTAGACAATTAACTCGTCGCTGCTTTTGGCTCCGGACTGTCTTCCTCGCTGATGGCCGACCGCAGGTGTTCAAGGGCCTTATCGAGCTGCCGGTCTTTGAATTCGGACTCGGGCGGGTCGCCTTCTTTCAGGACGTCGCGAGCACGTCGGTACTTGTCATAGTCCCGCAATTCCTGCCGCGAGAACTTCACCTCCAGTCCGTCGCTCGGATGTACACCCCATTCGTCTTCTGGTTTTGAGTCCGGGAATCGATGGATGTTCTTTCCACTGGGACGCATGTATCGAGCGGTCGTCAACTTTAGAGCACTGGCCCCCGATTCGAGGGAGATGACGTTCTGGACGCTGCCTTTCCCCCAGCTCCGTTCACCAACCACGACGGCTCGATCGTGGTCCTGCAGGCAGGCACTGACAATCTCGCTGGCCGAAGCACTGAACCGATTCACCAGCACGACCATTGGGAATCCCGCGAACGTACCTGGCTTTGTCGCCGTAAACGGTCGCGGCTCGGTGTTCTTGCCCTCGGTACTGACGATCATTCCGGATTCAATGAACAAATCCGAAACTCGCACGGCCTGAGACAGTAGACCACCCGGGTTGAAACGCAGGTCGAGAACCAGCCCCTTCATGCCCTTTTCCGTCAGGTCCTGCAGGGCCACGGCCAGCTCCTGAGCGCTCTGGCGGCCAAACTGCGTCAGCCGCACATAGCCGATTTTGTCCTCTTCATCGAGCATGAAGTCCCAGCCGCCCTCCTTGTTGAATCGATCGCCGAGAGCCGACTTGACCTTGATAATCGCCCGATCAATCTTCATTTCTTCATCGTCCGAATCGCCCATGTGCCGGACGCGAATACTGACCGACTCACCCGGGGGGCCTTTCATGAGCTGTACGGCTCGGGACAGCGGCATGTTCTCCGTATCGTGCCCTTCGACTTCAGTGACGATGTCGCCGGCACGCACACCCGCCCGGTAAGCCGGGGTATCCGGCAACGGAGAGATCACCAGGATGCGTCTGGTCTTCGGATCAGGCTGGACCTGGATTCCGATCCCGCCGAATTCCTGGTCAACGGTCTGATTGAATCGAGCCAGCTCTTCTTTCGGGATGTAGCTGGAATACGGGTCCAGCTCACGCAGCATCCCGCGAAGTGCGGCTTCCATCAGCTTGCGGCGGTCGATGTCTTTGACGTAGTTGCGTTCGACCTGCTCGAACGTGTCGACAAAAACCTGCATCAGCTCGAAGTACTCGTCCGAGTCAGATTTCTTCTCTGCCTCCGCGTCCGCGTCCTGAGCACCTGCGGGACTGACCAGGAGAACGAGCACCAGGGCCCACAACGTTTGGAGTTTCCAGCGAGTGTCAAATGCCATGCGGCTTCTCCTTGAGTAACACGACTCGGCCAAGTGCCTTCTGTCGAGCGTTCGAAATGCCGATCAAGAGCCGCGAACAGCGGTCTTTCACGGTCGGCGCGAGTTTACGGGAAGCTCCTGGACGCAGCAACCTGGGTTCCACCCGGTTGACCGGACGGCAAACGCGAGACACGCGCAAGAGCCCTGGCAGAACCGTCGAGCTGCTCACGTTTTGCCCTCGTTGGTGACCGTGTCTCCCGTGATTGCCCGCGCAAGTTCACGGATGACAGCCGCGTCTGGTCGATCGAAGAAAATGCCGTCGGCTGAATCGGCGTTCGGTCGCACAGCTCGAACGAACAGGTACACGACGCCGCCAAAGTGATCTTCATACGTGTATCCCGGCAGGCGCAGCCGCAGAAACGCATCCAGAGCGACCGCGTACAGGTGGTACTGCAGGATGTAGTCGTGCTCAATCATGCTCTGCCGCAGCCGGTCGCCTGAGTAGTCGCCGCGGGTCGGCCCAAGGTTGTTCGTCTTGTAATCGAGAATGAACCAGCGGCCGTTGTGTTCGAATACCAGATCAATGAACCCGACGAGAAACCCTCGCAGGCCAGACACGCTCATTCCGCCAACGCGGTCTGCATATTGCCGAATCCAGGTCTGCGTGGACCTTTCAAACGCCGCAACGAATGCGTCGGATTCAGTCGCAGTGCCCGTGAGTCTGAGCCTCAGCAGGAATGGCAGTTCGCAGGTCAAGCGGGCATGCTCGATCTCCAGCAGGTGACAGGTTGGGATACCGGTTTCCGTATGCAGCGCCAGCGGTTGCGTCAGACTCAGCGTGACGGAAGTCGTCAGTGCATCCAGCCAGTCCACGTCGATCTGATGACGTTTCATCTCCGGCTGTAGACAGTTCCGAACAGCCTCACGCACCGCCGACTCACCCGCATCCGCAAATCTTCCCAGTCCGAGGATGTCCTCGAAGACCTGATGCACCACTTCACCGAGCTGCCGCCCTCCGATCAGTCCTGCGAGCGGCACCTGGGTATCTGCCGCGGCCTCACGACTTAAGTCCTCGATGTCGGGCTGCGATGCGGGCACGGCATCTCGATCAGCAACTTCCTCAGGTGTGTGCGCCGCGGCCGAGCGGGAGAGTGCCGTGAAGCTCGTCTGCAGCAGAGACCGAATGACAGGGCGTTTCATCGGCCGACAGGCGAGTTGCCGTTTGTCGCCGCGCCGCGCCGCAAATCGGCCTGGGTCGGAAAGAGCCGACAGCAATTGCGAACCTCGAAGTTCGACGCGATCAACACGCAGCTCCTGCAGCCAGCGGCCAATGCGATCTTCCAGTGCGGCATCATCCAGTTTACCGGCACCGGACAGCATGAAGTGCCCCAGAGCTGACGTCCCGGCTCCTTCCACCGACGCCCAGTAAACGTTGCACTGATGCTTCGCTCGCGTGAGCGCCACGTACAGCAACCGACGGTCCTCGGCCCGTTGTGCGTCCTGGTCCTGCTGCCGGCGTGCGTCGATCAACTCCGATCCAACATCAAGCTCGTGAGCGGGCAGCGGCCGATTGTCTCCATCCAGCCGCGCGAGCACAGCGTCGGGTTCATTGTTTTTGGGTCGTCTCCGCACTGACCACAACGTCGGGCAATACACGATGGCGTATTCAAGCCCCTTCGACTTGTGAATCGTGCAGAGCTGCACAGCGGCCGAGTCGGTCTCCAGCCGTAACTGCGATTCATCGCCCTCCCGACGATCCGGTTCGCCAACCATCTGCTCCAGCCACCGCAGCAGTTCATCTGGCCCATCGTGTGTGGCTTCCGCCTGATTGTGGAGCAGCTCGCCAAGGTGCAGGTAGTTTGTGATCCGCCGCTCACCGGTCATCTCTCCGGCGAGTCGCGCGACAGTGCCATGTTCATCCAGTAGGCGCGACCACATGACAATAAATCCGTCACGCATCCAGCAGTCGCGCCAGCCATGAAACTGTTCGAGCCAGCCCGACAGGGCCAGCTCATCGTGCTGCAGGCTGTCCAGTCGATCCGCGTCGAATCCGAACACGGACGTCTGCAGGGCGCAGGCCATTGGCACGTGCGAGCCGGCGCTCAGGACTGCTCGCAGGACCTGTGCGAGAGCTGCCGCCTCGGGCGAATCGAAAACCGATTCCTCAGTCTGCAGCACGGCCGGCACGCCACGATCGGCAAGTTGCTCCTGAATCAGACGCAGCTCGTGACCGGTTCGGCACAGGATCGCAATGTCGCGTGGCTCAATCTGCCGCCCGGTGTCCGCGTCGGGCAGGTCGAATATCTGCGATTCCGAATTCAACTGGGACACGATGTCGTCAGCCACCCGATGCGTAACGCGGTGCAGCGCGTCGGCTTTGGATGCCTCTCGCTTTTTCTCCGTGGCAAACGGGTTCGAGACAACTGTCACAGAAAGCGCAGGCGCGTCCCGCAGTCGGTCGTCGAATCGAGCCTCAATGCCGGGCAAGGGAATCTCTTCGGTCAGAAACGGATCCGCCGCTGATGCGAATGTCGCCTGCACTGCGTTGACCAGCGATCGATCGGAACGCCAGTTCATTCCCATCTGGTGTCGGTTTCGCGGATCGGTTTCGCGAATGGCCTGCAGACAGGCGTGAATATCCGCTCCTCGAAAACGGTAAATTGACTGCTTGGGGTCGCCAATCACGACGAAAGCTCGCCCGTCGGCGGTCTGAGAAGCACCCTCGACGAACACTTGTCGAAAGATGCGATACTGCACTGGATCGGTGTCCTGAAACTCATCCACCATCGCAACGTGATAGCGATCACGCAGTGCATCAAGCACAAATTGATTCCGATCTCCGGTCAACGCCTGATCCACCTGGTGCAGCAGATCGCTGAAGCTCATGACACCCGATTCACGTTTGCGTCGCTCAACCTGCTCCCGCACCGACTCCGCCAGCCGAGCCAGCATGGTGGCCCTGATTTGCTCGCGATGCCGGCTCATCTGCCGAGCGACCTCAACGACCGCTTCGTACCGCTCGAACAACTCGTGCTCTGGAGCCTGCTGACCCTTCTTTGCCCCGCCTTCGACAGCCGTCCGGGTCAGCCGTTGCTGAGTGGGGCCGACCTTCGAATTGTCGAGCTGAAACAGGTCCGGGTCCCTGAATTCAATCACCGCTTGCAGGTGCTCGACCGATCGATCGATCTGATCGGGCTTGCCGTATTTGCCTTTATGCATGACGCCGGCATCGACCGCAGTGCGCAGCAATCGGATCGCCTCCTCGCCGCTGGCATTCCAAGTGTGATCAAGTTGCTCAACACACTCCAGAAACCGAGCCGGCAAATCTGACGCGAGCAACTCTTCCAGGCCGAGGCCGTCCGGTGTCACCATCGCCGTTGGATTTTCAATTGCCTGGAATGCCACATTCGCCATCGACTTCCACAGCGTTCCATCGAGCTTCAGCCAGCCGGCGAGCGGCGCATCAGGAGTCGTCCACCAGCGGGCTGCGAAGTCGCACACCGCCTCGTCGAGCAGCGGTTTCAACGACGTGACCAGTGCGGCATCGAATCGGCTGCCCGTTTCGAACACCAGGTCCTGCAGAATGCGGTTGCAGAACCCGTGAATCGTGTAGACGGGCGCCTGATCGAAATTGAGCAGAGCATCATCGAGCCGCTCCTGAACACGCTGGCGGCGGTGTTCGTCCCAGCCGCCAACAGCATCCAGCAATTCAACAACGACCGCGTCGGCTCGCCCTTCCGCCACCAGCGACTGGGCATCAGTCAAACTTTCGCAACGTTCCATCAACCGCAACGCTTCTTTAAGACGGCTTCGCAGCCGGTCTTTCAGTTCGGCAGTCGCAGCCTCGGTAAACGTCGTGACGAGAATAGAATCGACGGAACATTGCGCGGCAGGTTCGAGCAGAAAACGCAGATACAGCGTTGTGATGGCGTACGTCTTCCCCGTACCGGCACTGGCCGAAATGCTGTGCACGCCGGTCAGCGGCATCGTCAACGGGTTGAATGCAGTGCCTGTCATACCTGGCTACTGTCGGTCAGCGAGTTCGACCGGATTCCCTGACTCGTTTGAGTTCCGCCTGCAGACGCTCGACGACATCGGCGTGCTGAGCATAGACGTTCCTGGATTCCGACGGGTCATCCGACAGGTTGTAGAGTTGCCCCTTTGGTCCGCCTGGCGTCGGCTTCACTCGTCGAGGCGTTGAGAATCCCCCGGATCCAAGGCCAGTGATCAGCTTCCAGTCCCCGATGCGAATGGTCATCGTCCCGTTGCCCGAGGCCATCGCCAGAGACGGTCGAACCGGCTTGTCACCGGGCAGCTCGCCTCGCAGGACAGGCAGCAGATTGAAGCTGTCCGGACCGTCATCTTCAGCGAGTTCGGCGCCGACGATCGCCGCGAATGTTGCCAGCAGGTCAGTGAAACACATGGTCTGGTTGCTGACCGAATCAGCTTTGACAACACCCGGCCAGCGGACCACAAACGGCATCCGATGTCCGGCTTCCCAGGCGTCAGCTTTCATGCCTCGCAGTCCGCCGGATGAATCGTGATCGAACCGCTCGACATCGGCGTCGTACCACACCGGGCCATTGTCAGACGTGACAATGACCAGCGTGTTATCGGTCATCTTTGCTTTGTCGAGAGACTTCAAAACTCGGCCAATCATGGCATCGACCATCACTGTAAAATCGCCATACATGGAAGCCTTACTGCTGCCATCGAATTCGGCGGACGGCAACCAGGGCGTGTGCGGAGCCGGATAGGCCAGATACAGCATCAGTGGTTGATCGGAGTCGGAAGCAGCATGTTGATCGATCACCCTGACCGCTTCGTCAGTGAATCGAGGCAGGACATCTTTCAGTTCAAGTCCCGGGGCAATGCCGCCCGCTCTCCAGAACGCCCCCTGGATAGGTGTCCAACCGGGACTGTTGTTGGCCGCAATCTGATCCGTCGGCGGTGCAACAGCACGGTTGCCGCGAATGTAGAAATACGGGGGAATGTCCGTCGAAGCGCGGATACCGAAGTAGGAATCGAAGCCCCGATCGACTGGCCCGCCGGGCAGAGGCTTGTCGTACCCGTCCTCCTGAAAACCAAGATGCCACTTACCGACCATCGCAGTGTGGTATCCGTGAGGCTTCAGCAGCGACGCAATCGTCATCCGGTCGTCGGCGATCGTCGGCTGACTACGCCATTTACCGGGCTGTGCGCGGAACGGATATCGACCGGTCAACAATCCGTACCGCGAAAGATGGCACAACGGTCCGGGAGCATGTGCATCGGTAAATCGCATGCCGACACGAGCCAGACCGTTGAAATGCGGCATCGGGATCTTCGAGTTGCTGTTGTAGCAACCCGGGTCTCCGTAACCCATATCATCAACCATGATGACAACGATGTTCGGTCGAGCGACGGTCTCAGCCGCAACTGCTTGCGTACAGAGCCCCTGCAGCATGCCAATTAAGACCGAACCGCACAGCAGCGTCATAAGCTGGAATTGAGACTCATCCCGGAATGGATTCGGGGCAGTGTGGGACGACGGCTGGCCGACCTGCTTCGCGGCAGGGAACTGGAACATGATGCAGTCTCGATCGTGCTTTGCGCGTGCGTCGCGCTGATGATTATTGTCACTCCCCACCGGAGCTCCGGTGCAGATACGTTTGGCTACGCTTATTCATCAAGACATGTTGCAGTTGAGTCAAGTTTCTTTCCCGCCCATGAAGGAACACTAATCGACACTGATTTTCGCTAAACCGGGCGACAGCCGCCACGTGAATCATGAACGTCAATCAGTGCGGATCAGTGTTCGATGCTTCGGTCTTCCGCTCCCGGTCTGAGACGCAACCTCGGTAGATTCTGAATGCGGTTTCACGCAAATGTATTTCTGAGGGCCGGTATCGCGTCTGACCTGGAGGACAACGCGGGATTTGTCGCTGGCGGCGGCGTCTCGTTCTGAGCAACGGATCAGACTCGCGAAGCCGGAGCTTCGGGCAAGTGCGTTCGCAGGCTGGAGCCCGGGAACAAGCGGGAGGGTTCTGTTCGTGGCCAGGTTGCCACGCAGCGAAAAAAGGCTTGTGGTGACAACACCGTATGCCTCTTGCAGCGCGGCCCTTACTCCGACTTGTTGACAAATGCCTGGATCAGGTTGCGATGGTGGTTGACCAGAAACGCGCCCAGGTTCGAGAGGTTGCGATGCTCGGCAAAGTCGTAATCGAGCTTGGCAGTGCTGAATTGAGGGTCGAATGAAAACTGGCTGCTGCCAAAGAGACTTCCGAAGAAACCTGGTTGGTTGTACGGCTCATCTTCCGCGACGCTGTTGAAATCCCTGGACGATTTCAGCTTAATGTAAAGGATGTCCGGAATGTCGTCGTCTGGAACGGAGAATTCATGGACGGCCTCGTCGGCACGATCCAGTTCATCCAGCCACTGCTCCGTCATGGGGTTCTTGACATTGTTGCGTGACAACAATGTCTTCAACCCATGGTACGACTGATTGGAATTCGTCCCGTCCAGCGATTCCGGATCGTGCTCGGCATCGACCAGTACAATGTAGCTGCAGCCGCGATTCACAAGGGATTCGACGCCGAGATTGTTGTAATGGCCACCGTCGGCAACATCGAGATGCTCGACCGTTGGTGCATCATCCGATGCCGCCTTCTGCCCCCGCGTGAAATTGGCGATTTCTCGACTGAGACCAAGCCCCGTCGTTTCGCGGCCGAACGCCGGGATGTGCACTGCCACCGCGGCGCCCGAAATGGCGACGGCGTCTCGAACGCGAAGTGGAAGTTCGGACGCGTTCAGTTCCGAAGTCGACACGTAACCGAGTTCGCGGCTGCCGCAATACAGTCGCGTCATCTCGAAGCACTCCTGAGTCACCTTGAAGGTGTCGGGCGTCCGATAGTTGACTGTCCCGTTGACGATTAGAAACGGACGATTGTTATCCCTGACCAGATTCTTGTGAGACAGTGGCCTGAACCTCGCCTGGTCGCCCAGCTCACGCAGGAATGTCTTGGCCAGAAGTCGGCCGTAGGCATTGCTGACGAAATTGGCGTTCTTGCGACTCAGGGCCGCTTCCTGAGCAACCCGGATCGGATTGACGAGCAGTGATTCAAATCCTTCCTCGATGAAATTTGGATGAGCGGGCGTGTCACGAAAGAACCACTTGAAATTACGTGTTGTGGCAAATGCAGTGCCGATCCATGAACCGCCGGAGACGACTGAGAGGTAATCGAATTTTCCAATCAGTCCCAGCCGGTACAGACCCCGAAGGACTCCGTAATTGAAGATGGCGGAGCGATACCCGCCTCCCGAGAGAGCTAAACCCAGCGTCTTCTTCTTTTTGTTCTTTGCAGCGATGACGTCCTTTTCTGGCCAGCGTCTGGCCACTCCGGCGCCGAGTTCACCAAAATCCTTGTTGTAGGTGCGTTGGTACGGCATGTGAGTTCCTTTGCTTATCCCTGCTTCGAGTTCGAACATTTGTGGTGAAACGCAACTGCATCGTACTCCAATCGGAACATTATTCCACTGATGTTCACCGGTGATCTCAGTTGTACGCAATCGAGGCAGCGCAGCAGCACCACCATTAGATTGTTCAGACTGTGCCAGAGGCACTGAACCACAAGTGGTCGGGCCGCCCTGCGCAAAGCTGAAGAAGTCCCAAAGTGAGCTGGAAACGGCGGGTTGGGATCCAGGCTTGCGTCTACTGACAAAAACCTCGATCGCCCCTGGAGCTGCGTGACCAGGACCCGGCTCGATCCCACTTGACGGGGACATCATTCAGGCAGCAGTGGCACGGGCCGGCTGTGCGGCGAGTGACTGGAAGATCTTGTCGAGAACGGTCTGCAGACGGATACCGGAAATTCGAAATGCCATTCGGAGTTGAGTCACCTTTGAGTCATCCGAAAAGTCGACTTCCGTTGAGATGCCCGCCGGTTCGAAAAACTCCTTCTGGAGAAATCCAGCCAGCATTGCGTCAGGCGACGCCTCCGATTTCTCAGATTCGGTTTCGGAAACGGCAGCAAGGTCGTGGACGCGCGGAAAGATCTCCAGCAGACAGCGTCTGAGAAGCTCTTCCTCACCCGAGCTGGACCGGCTGGCGATCCATGCCGCGCAGCGCGTCGGTCTTCGAAAACAGCGCCGACCGACTGCCATTCGACTTTCCAGAGATCATCGCGGCATTTGCACCGCGACCATTCATGGCCTGTGCCGCGATCCACGACCGGGACTTTGATGTCACGGGAGTGCGCGAGTCGATCGCAGCGGCTCGACCGATTTACGAACTGTTCGAGCATGCCGGTCATCTGCAGGCGGTGTACCCGGATACGCCTCATGACTTCCCGGCTGATGCACGGGAGCAGGCCTACCAGTTCATTGATCGGTTTCTGAAGGCAGACGGCAAATGAGAATTGCCGGTCGTCACGCTCGCCAAGGTGTGGGTCGAGTGGCATCGGCAGCGTCTGGCGACGCTGGGTGCTGACGTGCCGTGTGAGCCCGACCTGATCTCAAACCAGGCCGTCGATTGGATCACCGAAGTAGATGTGATGCGGCCGGTCGAGTTCGTCCTTCCATGTGGCCGTGCGGGGAATGCCCAGTGCGTTGTAGATGGACGCGGCCATGTTCTCCGGCTTCTGCGGATCAGATGCCGGATACCCTCCGTGGGAATCAGACGAGCCGATGACGTTCCCACCCTTCACGCCGCCGCCCGCAAAGAACAGCGACTGCACCGCGCCCCAGTGATCACGACCGGGTTCTTTGTAGTGATCCGGCAAATGAGAGATTTTCGGTGTGCGTCCGAACTCCCCGCCCATGACGATCATGGTGGTGTCCAGCAGGCCGCTGTCGTTGAGGTCATCCAGCAGCGCGGACAAGGCCCGATCCGTCGGTGGAAGCAGCTTCTCTCTCAACCGCCAGAATGCTTCGCCGTGAGTGTCCCAGCCCTCATTGTTGCCGAGGTTGACCTGCACCATGTTCACGCCGGATTCGACCAGGCGGTTCGCCATCAGCAGTGACCAGCCGAAACTGTTGCGTCCGTATCTCTCTTGAGTGCGATCGTCAGCGGCCGTGACATCAATGGCGCGACGAATCTTCTGGCTGGCCAGCAGCGAAATCGCCGACTCGCGATCCAGATCGTACTTCTCGCCCTGCGCCGATCGTTCAAGTGCCTCACGTTGGGTGTCGATCGATCCCAGCAGATCGAGCCGGCGACCGAATCGTTGTTTGGTCAGTTCGGCTGGCAACTTCAGGCTGGGAGCCTGAAACACCGTCGGTGAATCAGACGTCGGTTCTTTATGCGGTTGCTGATGAAACGAATACTCGGGATACGCTCCACGCCAGAACGGATCACCGTAGTGCGTCGCTTCGATGGTGAACGGGTCGCGGTGCTGACCCATCATTCCACCATACGCACCGGGAATAACTCCACCCGACCAGTGGACGAGCCGCTCGGGCAGCATGACTGACGGCGGAAGGTTGTTGCTCCGTGGCGGCACCGCATCGCCCACAATCGATGAGATCGACGGCCAGTCGGTCGGTCGCGGCTTCCGATCTCCACGAAACACAGGAGCCGTCGAGTGCCCGGTCAACATGTAATAGTGGCCGAGTGTGTGACCGTTCGTCGGATGCGTCAGCGACCGGACCAGGGACCACAAGTGGCTGCGTTCTGCAAGCATTGGCAGGTGCTCGCAGATATCGATTCCGGGCGTGTTTGTGGGGATCGGATTGAATTCGCCGCGAATGGTATCGGGCGCATCGGGCTTCAAATCGAAGCTGTCCTGTTGAGCGAGTCCGCCGGACAAAAAGATGTAGATACAGGACTTTGCAGTTCCAGCAGTCGCACTTGTGGCTCCGGCAGCCGACGCTGTCTGGAGACCGCGCAGATGGTTGATCCCCATTCCCAGCATCCCGATCGCACCGGCCTGCACAGCCGTACGACGATTCGCGATGGGGTGATTCCAGCTTATTCCAGTCATCACGCAACTCCACGGTCACGAAGGATCGATGCACCTGATTGCGTATCGGCGCATCACGGCTGAGACTCTCGGAAGTCTACCAGTTCCTGTCCAGCCGATGTCCGCTGGCATTGATGTGACGACGTTTCCGTTTCGACATCAATGCTCCCGTTGAGGTCCATCATGAGACCTCACTTGAGCACCCACAAATTTGGGAAGTCCAGAGGTGGGCGGTCGTAAGTTCAGTCGGCCGGAGGTTGCTGCAGGTCTGTGGCAGCGACGCAGATCTCACGGCGGTTGAAGGCGAGCTGCCGTGAGCGGACGTTGGCATAGCCCCACGACCGGATTCGCTTGTGGAAATCCGGGATGTGGTCGGCGATCTTCCAGTCGCTCAGTTTCAATGTGAGCAGCATCCCTTCGATTCGGACGTTCTCGTGCCGGACGATCGCCTCAACGGTATCCAACGTGTACTTCGGAGCGACGCTGGCGTCGACCGTCAGCCATTTGAATCCGCTGAACGTGCCTCGTTTCAGGTCCTTTGCGCGAGCGCGGATGTGCCTGAAGTACGGATGATTCCGCAGGGCCTCGTCCATGTCGGCCGGATCGATGCCGGTGACTCGCAGGCCACGCTTGAGCAACGCCTGGCTGGCACCGCCCGGCGCGCTGCCGATTTCGACACATGAGTCGCCTGACTGAACGGGCAGACCTGACCACCGCAGCGCCTCTTCCATCTTCAGCCACGTGCGCGAGATGCTGTTGTCCGGTACGTCGAATTCGTAAACCCCGCCCGGCCAGGCGGAAGCCGGTGACTGCACGCGGTGTGTGCCGATCCACAATTCACCGGGTTCGACGATCACGCAGTCGAGCACGCGGTCATCTGCCGCCGCCAGTGCGTTGACGGCAGGTGTTGTCGCAAGCGGGCAGGCGTCCTCAATCAGGCAGGCGATCTCATCGGCCAGCGGTGAGATTCCCGGTTCAAAACCGTCATCACCGGGAAGCTGGCGATCCCGCTCCCACACGTGCAGATGTGTGAACTGCGCGAGATCATCCGGTGGAAACCGTTCCGTCAACGCTGTCCAGAAATCGGCCGCGAGCTGGTGACCATCGTTGCCGGACACCTTGTCCAGAGACATGCCCCACGCGCGGGCAAACACGCTGCGGAGTTCGAAGTGACGCTCGCGACGGACATCCTCTGGAACCTTGAACGTCACAAAACCGGGTCTCGAGTAGGCAAACCGAAACGCCGGATGGCGTCGAGCCAGTTCGGCTTTGAGCGGTGTTTCCGCCCCGTTCTGGCAAGTCACGAACAGGAAAGGCATGCGAGGGACATCGAATGAAGGGAGCAACAGGGCGGCGATGAATGATGGCGGCGGATTGTTTCGTGCCAGTGATCCAGCGGCAATGCCCCGAGACGCGAGAGCCGATTACTTTTCTCTGACCGTCACGGCTTCTGGAGTGAAGATGACCTCAGCCGGCTTCTTGATCCCCCACCCGCGCCGGTCTGAGGACAACACATAGTCGCGGAACCGCGATCTTGCGCTGTCCAGAGGCAACGTTGCCGTGATTCGATGTGGTGTCTCGACAACTCGCGACCACACCATTTGAGGTCCAGCGGCAACACGTTGCTCCCAGTCAACGGGCTGAGGATTCCGCTCTGTAGCGGCAAGTCCCATCTATGCCATGAGTTACAGGATCCTGCACAGTTCTGTAACGGCATCTGAACGGCACGGCATCGGATTTGTTTCTGAACACCTCAGATAAGCGATCTGAACTCGCAGCGGCCCGACCCACGTTCGACCCTCGACGTGAGAGGGCCGAAGCCGGTGTTCGATCTGCTGACCTGTCGTGTGTCTCAGAAACGAAGGGCTGTTATGAGCCGACCAGTCATTGCCGTCATGAGTCAGCGTTCGCAGTGGACCAGCGAACTTCCGGCATCGGGACCGGATGGTTACAGCTTTGTGACCTGCGACAGCCTGGAAAAACTCGGTCAACTGGCCAAAGACAACGAAGCGGCCGGCGTGATCGCCGACTTGAGAAACGTGTCCGGCGGCGGTCACCAGCAGGAACAGATGCTGGAGCGGCTACGTGATCTGATGGGCGAACGTCCCGTCGTCATGGTGACTGACGACGACTGCCCGGAACCGCTCGAACGTCGAGCCATGTGGAGCAGCATCCAGCATCTGCGGGGCGATGTGTCCATCGACAGCGTGATCGACTGGCTGCAGTCGGCTGTACCACTCGAAGCCGAGACTCCGGTGGCAGCGGTGAATCCAGCGCCGCAAATTCGGACACCGGATTCGGGCATGGTGATGTCTGGCATCACACGTCGGTTTGAGACCTTCACTCCAGAACTCAAACGCATGCTCGAAGACCTGACCGTGGCTGCCGAAAAGGACGTCACTGTGCTGCTGATCGGTGAAACCGGGGCCGGAAAGACCTACCTCTCCAACCTGATTCACGAGGTCTCACCGAGGAAGAACGAACCGTTCGTCACTGTGGCGTGTGGAGCCTTGCCGGGCGACCTGATCGAAAGCGAGTTGTTCGGGCACATGCGCGGTTCATTCACGAGTGCTCATGCCGACAAGGACGGGAAATTTCTGGCGGCTGGTAAAGGCACACTGCTGCTGGACGAAATCGACGTACTTGGCCCCGAACAGCAGGTCAAACTGCTGCGGGTCATCGAGACTGGTCAGTTCGAACCAGTGGGCTCAAACGACACGCAGACGTCTCAGGCCCGGCTGGTCGTCGCCAGTAACCTGCCGCTCGAACCGCTCGTTCAGCAGGGTAAGTTCCGGCCGGACCTTTACTATCGGCTTAGCATGTTGAAGTTTGAACTGATGCCTCTGCGAAAGCGGCGCCCGGACATCAAACTGCTGGCCAAGCGGTTCATTCAGGACAAGTCGAAGAAACTGGATGTCGTCGTCCATCGCATTGAGCAGGAGTTTTTCGACGCGTTGATGGCGTATCCCTGGCCGGGAAATGTCCGCGAGCTCAAGCACGCGATTCAGCGGGCCGTGATCTACTGCCGCGACGGCGTTCTCTCCACGGACGAGCTGCCGAAGCACGTGCGGACCGGTGTGATCGGACCAACGAATGATCCCACAGTCGTACTGGACTCAACCCGGCAGGAAGTCGACTCGAAGCAGCTCGGCGACCAGATGGCTGTGACGGAGAAGGAGCTGATTGAAGAGGCGTTGATGCGGAACAACTACAACCGCACGAAGACGGCCAGAGAGCTCGGAGTCAGCCGCGTCACGCTGTACAACAAGATGAAGCGATATGGCCTGAGTTGACAAAGCACTGGCGATGTCTCGCACGGCATCGGGCAGGATAAATTCGACCGACGCGATGAGTGCCCTGGTTGCGGCTTGCACGGCGGCGGGATAACCTGGAACTTACTGACAACTGCTCAATCTTTCTGACCATCGCTCTCAGGCCCCCCATGCCCATCCCCGTTGAATGCGCCAGTTGCGGGCACCGGTTGAAAGCCAAAGACGCCTCCGCCGGTCGAAAGATCCGATGCCCGGAATGCGAAGAGCCGATCAAGGTCCCCAGTGGCGGGGGCGGGGGCAGGCCGCAACGCAAACGCCCCGCGAAGAAACGCCCGGAACCAGCGGAATTCGACGAAAACGCCGACCTCGATTTCGGCGCGCTGGCCAACATGGAACGCCGCGGTGATTCCCTGGGAGCTGGCGACGTAAAGCCCTGTCCCGAGTGTGGTGAACCCGTCGGCACGCTGGCGGAAGAATGTCCGCACTGCGAAGCAGACCTCGTAGAGATTCGGGCAGAGCAGAAGAGAACGCGGCGCATCGAAAAGCGTAAACAACTGATGGCCGACGAGACCCAGGGCGGTCTCTCACCCACAGCGGTCAAACTCGTGCTGCTGGTCGTCATTGCTGTTGTCGGGAACTTCGCCATGTACGCGTTCACGGGAAACGGAGCAGTCCCCATTCCCGCATCACCCGAGTGGTTTCGCACTGCCCTGGAACTCCCGGTCGAGCTGTTCAAAGCACCGGTAACCTACACCCAGGATGATATTGATAAACTCATTTCACTGCTGAAGAATGCAAATATCGAAGCGACGGCAGGCCGAGGCAGCGACGCTGCGGAATGGAGAGTCAATGCCGCCGCAGCAGACAAGGATAAAGCAATCAAACTTGTGAAAGACGCCATGGCCGCACAAACCATCCCATCGTTCACGATTGATTAAAGCGTTTTCGAGATTCCATAGACGCATTTGGGTCGCGGCTCTACCTGCTTGAAGGGCACACGAACATCCGGCGCGACCAGGAATCAGCGTCGGTTGCCGAGCAGATGGAACTCTTCCTGCAGCAAACCTGCGGTCGAGACAAGAAGCCCGAGATCGCATGCACGGCAAGGACTCGAAGTTCAGCCGGTTCCGGTTCACACCCGGACTTGAACACGATGACGCCAGCGACAAGCAGCGCGGCGACACATCCAAAACCGATGACGATTCCCGTGTTCATGCCCGCCGTCCATTCAAATTTGTGATGCCCTTGTTGCACTCGTCACAAACTGGTCGATACCACTGGAGTCGACAGACGTCAAGCTGCGCCGCTCCTGACCTGCGAGTAAACAGGTGGATGTCGGGCAGACTTCGACGTGCCGAACCACAGGCATTTTGTGGTCCGGCCCACTGTAGATGATCAGGTCGGCGAGATCTTCCAGCAACCACTGGTCGCAGGAGTTCTCGTGGCTACACATTTGGGTATCGCCACCTCTGCCGCGTCAGTGGCGAGATACGGGTAGGGAGGGCCGATTGGTTTCGGCTCCCTCCCTCCGAACTGTACGTGCGGATCTCCCGCATACGGCTCTCCGGTTGGTGGTCTTACCTCAATGAGGACTGACCGACCAAAAGTCGGGCCGGTGACAGAAACATCAACCTGACTTTGACAGTGTGATTCACCCCTTGCGGGATCGTCAGCATGAAGTTCTGCCAGAACGTAACAGGGAATCGAGTCAATTGGGCTCGATTCGATACAACACAATGAGCCACACGGGGCATTCGCGTTGTCTACTTCGTCATTCTGCGGTCCGTCCATTCACCTTCCTGCCCGCCCTTCGCTGCACCGACCATTTTCATCATGTAAAGCGGGCCCGGCTTCCTCACTACTATGGGGGCTCTGACTTCTGAGCAACTGGCTCTTCTTACCGGTCGGTTCTCAAAGTGAGAATCCGGCACATGAACGCCGCGCTGTATGTCGCTCAGGTCTCTTTGCTTCATGTGTCTGACCTTCCGACCATTCCGTCTCCAACCACCTGACTGCTCTCATGCTCGCTTTGACACGCTACCCCTCAGCGTCATGAGCATTCGACATTGTCGATCTGGGATTCACCACAAGAAGGCAGGTTCGCCAGACAGCCCGGCCGAATCGAGTTCACACAAGGTTTCGGACTGGTCATTCTCCTCCGGTTGCTTCCCATCCCGCCTCACGACGACGCAGTTACCTTCGGATACAGGCCGGAGAGCGTCTACCTGAAGAGGACTTCCACCTCTCTGATCAAACACACTCGCAAACGCACCCTCTTGTCGCTCCGTGACTCGACCAATCTGGCCGGGTTACCTTGCGGGGCTGTGGAATGGCAATCGTTGTTGTATCGGTGTCGAGATCCCTGGAACCGTTTATCGTGACGACGACCATGGTGACCACGAACGTCCACGTACCGGACGTCAGGCTTGCATTGTCGACACCAAAATCCGTTGTGACAGCCACGGTGCCGTCACCGGGGTTGACGTGCATGTCGTCACCCATTCCGTAGAACCCGCCAGAGAAATTGCCTGCTGAATCCCATATTTTGACGTCAAACCGAATGGAACCGGAGGCGACTCCCGAGTTTGCGGCTGGCGCCGTAACGATGCCGGCCAGGTTGAGGTCGCCTTTGATCATACCTGGCATACCGGGATCAGGATTCGGTGACAGGGTAAGCCCAACACTCGTGACGTTACCCGTATAAGGCGAGTCAACGACGTCCGTCACTGACAGCGTAATGATCTGGTCGGATAATTCACCTTCCGCATCAAGCGCATCCAGTTTCAAGATGACCGTCCGGGGACCGGTCGGGTTGCCTGGATCCACAGGCAGAGATTCATAGTCGATCGCCGCGGCAAACGGTTCCGCCGTGATGTTCACGTTCCAGCTGCCGTCTGACCGCTAGCAGTCTTCTATTGTTCATATCTCACTCTGCTTCCACGGCATGAACCCGATGGTGTGGGCTGCAGTACGTTCGATTCGGAAAATCGTTGGACGAGATTCTGATCAGGAGTCAGGCTTTCACAGTACGGCGTGGCGTCGCTGGCAGTCCAGACCGGCCCTGGATTCTCTGGGAGTTGATGCGCCGCCGCGCTCGCGTGCAAGTGCCAGGGAAACCGTGTCGAGACCTTGATCCGCTCAAAGTACGTGCTCCCGGTGCACTCCAAGCATTGCGTCTTAGAAATCGAGCGAGATTGTCGTCGCCTTGCTGGCAGGCTGTGCCCGTACCGTGAATGTTTGATCGACGATGTCGGACTGGATAAGTCCATACAGACGTAATCTGAAATTCCTGTCCGACGGAACGCCGACGAATTCAACAGTACCGTTCTTCGCGTCCAGTGATTTGCCATTCAGAGTCGCTGTGAGCTTGACCACCCTCGAAAGCTTGCGCCTGTTATGGGTGAATTGAACACGGACGATTCCGACTGCTGGAGCCACGACTGGTTCCGGAGCGGGCACTACTGGTGGACTTGGGACGCTCACCTTCGATGTCAACTCAAATGAGAATTCGTTTCTGCCGTCAACCACCTCGACCGACAGTTTGCTGGTATTCGTCGCACGGTACTTCATGGGAATCGTCCCTGGCGGGAGCTGGCCGATGGTTTTTTTACGTGTCGCTGAAGAAGTGGGGTCTTCAGCATTCAGGTTCTGGTACTGCTCCAATGCACCGCCCAGACCTTGTCCTTCGAGATACTGTCGCTGCAACTGCTCAATCACCTCGTCAGGCTCCGGTTTCACTGGCGCAAAAGTCACGATGTATTTTCCGGGATCCATTCCGCCCTCCATCGTAGTGACGACGTAGGTGCCATCTTCGTTAATCAGCCCGCTGGCTTCGATTCCGGTACGCCCACCAGTAGATGTAGTAAAAAAGGTAGTAAAAGAAATGGCCGCGTCTTTGAGCGGCTGGTCGTCCAGAGTAACTCGGCCTAACACGACGTTACCGTCAAACGACGGAATCAGCGAATACAACAGCCCCGCGACGAGGACAATACCGACCACGGTCGCGACCGCCGTCACTGCCCAGTTTTGAAGCAAAGTCTGCAGATAGCTCAACGGCGCCCATGCCGCTTTCTTCATGCATTTCGTGAGCGTGCGGCCCATGAGATGCAGCATCGCTGGCGTGGTTACTCGTGGCCGAAGCGCAATCAGGCCACGAACGCGGCGAGGAAGTCTGACCCCCAGTGGGGCGCACATGAACGTTGCAAAGACGTGATCACGAGCGGAGCCGCCGCTCTGGGCAGACCGATAGATCTTCCGTAGAACCGCGCGGCCAAGTGAGTTCGGTAAGTCTGATTTTGCAATCATGAGGTCCGCGCGGCGATCGCCACAATCCAACGCGGACACGAAGAGCAATTGCAGTGCCTTCTGTATTTCCGCTTCCTGCCGCATTGTGAGTTCATCGACCAGATGGCGCCGGAGCCAATCTGGCATGCGACCGAAACGGAACCACGGAAGTCTGGCAATGGCGAGTAGACGCGACTCGTTCATTAGTGGTTGTCCGTCGCGACCTGAGAGCGACTTCCCCAGGTGAACCACGATGTTCCAACGAATCTCTGGATAGACGGCGCAGGCACTGAGCCAAAACCGGCCATCCTCGCCTATGTACTCCCGCAGGTGCCGGGATAGTCCATCGAACGCCTCCTCGTATGGTTCAGCATCGTCCAGCCACGTGAGCGGCCGGTCACGAAGAGACTCAGGCAGTGGAACACCTTCCGACGCATCCCGCGCCATTGGCAGAGCGACACCCTCACCGATAAGCAGTGAGATTCCGCGTACGCCGGCCGGAAGAACTCGGAATATCGCGGAAGCTAGTGTTTCAGCGGAGCCCCATTCCGAGGGACGGCTCAACGTCATCAGAGCGCGTTCCGGCCACGACTCTACGATGTCTATCCAGTCTGCGATTCTCCCATTGAACGAATTGACGAAGTTTGAGGCACTTCCAAAGACAATCAGGCGGTGACACGGGAACTGCGCCGCCAGTTGGCCCAGCGTAACTGTCTCATTCGCCGCATTTCCTAGTGTACAGCACCTCGGATCGATGTCGTAGTAGTACTCATCGAGATACACGCCATTTTCCGACAATTGATCACTCAGCTCGGTGATAAGACATGCGAGCTGGTCATCGTAGCTGCTGCGTTCGATCAGGATCAGATACTCCGGCAATACAGAGCGCATGCGATTGACTGGAACAAACGCGCCACCCGATCGAATCGTTGCTTCGACCGTTCGAGGTACATCAATCGCGCTGCCCGGCACCAGCAAGTGTCTCCGCAATTGCTGACAGCTTCGAAACAGAGACGCCGAGTCGAAGAGGCCACTGCGTTCAGATGCCACAGTGATCCGCTCAAGTACGGGCTCCTCGCTTGTCCTCTGTCTCACGAGATAAAGATCGACGACCCGACGACTCCACCAGCGAAGTAATAAAACACCGAAAATGGCGGAGGCGGCCGTTCCAAAAAGATAGCCAGTAGTTGTGCGTCCGTCCGGTTGAGTGCGATTCACTACGCGCTCACTCACTTCGTTGTCAGACCGATTGTCCGTTACCGACTCGTCGAGTGGAATGTCCACAACAGAAGTTGAAGGCAGCGTTTGTGTGGTCCCAGGAAGCAGCCACACAAGGAACAGGATGACAACCACACTGACGCCGAGCGCATACGACACGAACTGCACATGCAGGTAGGCCGATGAGCGCAACCGCTCATCAATCTTCGTGTCTTCATGTCCCGCTTGGGGGCGGCTGTCACGCACAAGTGTAGTCGCGATCCCGCAATTCGAATTACGGTCGTACCACTCGTCAAAATGGCTGCGAAAAATGGCCTGTTCCTTGGGGGAACAGCACACAACTGGGCCTACCAGACGCTTCAGACCCTCCCCGTCCCCCGGGAGTCGGTCAAGTGACGCGAGACGTAGCAGTAGCCCGTGTAATGACACGTACTGATCTGGGCCAATTACAAAACCCGCCTCTCGGAGTTCGTCCAAGAGGCCGTTGAGATGCTCCAGAGCACGCTGGTAGTCGTGAGGCACTATTTCGTTTGGGACCATTCTCGAACAATGTTGCGTGCTTTGTATGTGTCCTCGGAGTTTTTGACCAGACAGCCAAGTGTGCTCTCGACGAGTTCCGGCCGTTGACGAAGATCAACGGCGCCTCCGGCAAGACTCCGCAGGACGCAGAACCAATAGAGAAGTTCAGCCGTACCTGGTTTCTTTCGCAGTCCTGCGGAATAGTCGCGGAGACGAAAGAATAATTCGAATGCACCAGACAGCTCATCCGCGGGACAACCCAGTTGAGAGAGAAGGATCTCCTCAAGCCGTTCGCGGTCTGGAAACTCGATGTTGTAGTACACGCAGCGTCGCAGGAATGCATCGGGTAAGTGCTTTTCGGAATTGCTGGTGATGATCACGACCGGCTGCATTTCGGGCGCAGCGGTCACCACAATGTTCTGCATTTCCGGAATCCGGAAGTACATCCCTTCTATCTCATTGAGTATGTCATTCGGGAAATCGCGAGGTGCCTTGTCGATCTCGTCAATCAGTACTACGGACTGACGTGGGTTATCGTGGTTCAGTTGTTGCTGCGTTAGCTCAGCGACTTCATCGGGTTCATTCGCGAGCAGTATTGCCATTCCCAACGCACTAAAGGTCACGTAGTCGATACTTCGTCGACTACCCTCATTGGTATTCGCAGCGTGAAACCGACTCAAGTGATCGTACTCGTAGAACAATTCTCGTGAAGAGCTCGTCGATTTGGTCTCGAACCTGAGGGGCTCCCCGAGTCCCAGCTCCCAGGCTACACTCCATGCCAGATGAGTTTTTCCAGTGCCGGGCTCGCCAGTAAGCAGCAGTGGCTGTCCAAGCATCAGAGCTACGTTTACCGCATCAACCAGGCCCTGATCAGGTCGGTAGGCTTCCGGTCGAGGTTGTCGAAATGGAGGCCTTGAAGGCAGTACTGCCGTGCCCACATCTGTCTCTACTCGAACCGAACCTGTGTAAAACGTCCGTGAATCCATGGGTCTGACGTCCTTAATGCAGCAACTGTTTAAGAGCGGAAGTAGCCGCTTCCATAGACAATTCGGGATGATCCGAGAACAGTTCTCGAATCTGTGGTAGCAATTCCTCACTCGCGTAGTGATCGCGTGCGTGCGTCAACGCCCAGTCTTCGACATCGCTCTGCGTGATCCCCTGCAACTCAGGCAATGCCACGACGACACTGTTCTCATAGGACCGGCCTTCAAACGACTTGAGAAATGTGCGGATTCGATTGGAGGACAGCCACGATGAAACGCGACCAAACATCGTGCGCCGGATGCGGTACTTGACACAGAGCGTGACGATCAATGGTTGACTCAAGTGGCCGTGTGGCAGCGAATCCCAGAATTCGAGAAAACTACGAATGTGTGACTGCGCTCTGCCGTTCCAGTCGCAACTTACGACCTGCGAATAGATGAGCGTATGTCTCTGACCGAGAGCGCTGGTCAGTTCTTCTAATGACGCATCGGCATGCAGGTGGAGTTCACGCGCGAGGCGGGTCGCGAGTACTTTGGAGAAGTCACGAGCAGGATAAACGTGCCGGGGAAAAGCGAGATAAAACCGACGGAAAGAGCCTTGCCTCTCCGAAAGCTGAAACAGGCCAGCAAGGCGATGGGCGCAGACGCGGTCAACGAATTTGTCGTGGCACTGAAGGGCGTCGCCAGAAATAACGCACACGACCGGAGTGCCGGCGCCTCGAGACTGAGCTTGTTCAATCGCGGCACACATCGCCTGCTCATGATGCGATCTGTCAATTAGCCATGGCAGTAAAGGGGGAATCGGACGGGCCGGAGCGACTTGCCTCGCTGAAACAGCCTCGACCACATCACCAAGTTCTGTCTCAAGGGTGGCAATACACCGTCTTAACTCCAGACGGTCCTGCTCCGTCTGTGTTCGGGACAATGAACGTCTCATGTCAGTCAGTTCGACCTGCCTTGTCTTCTTGGTGCCCTCCGAAGTGCCCAGCCACCGAATGTGCGCGAGTAGACGCGCCAGTCCGTCCTCAAAGCAGACGCAGTCAATGAACTGCCGATTATGCAATCGAAAGGGCGGTTTGACTCCCGGCTCTATGACCAGTGGCACAACCGGCTTTCCGCATTCCAGGGCCAAAGACCATTCCAACTTGCACACGGAGTTCGCCGTGACACTGTCGTGCGTCATCACGAAAACCAGGATGGAACAACCACGAATCTCAGTTTCAATTCTGCTGTCCCAATCCTCTCCGGGCTCGATCCCAGTTCGATCCGTCCAGGGATTCAGACCAGCACGAGCGAGAGCAACAGACAGATTGTCCGCAAATTCTTCGCCGTCACACCGTGAGTAGCAGATAAAGATCGTTTCGTTGGACATCTCGAATCCGCAGTTGAGCAGTTTTGTACGGCAGGCCCGCTGTTCATTAAGCCCCGCTTGACTTCATTGAAGAGCAAAACGTCGTGCCGGAACCAAATCTACACGTGCGACACATTGGGAGACAACTGACGTGCTGACGGTATCCGAACAACTGAGTCTCTAATTGTGGGAATTTGTTAAAGGGACACAGATGCCTCGAATGAAGTCAACGCCCGCGGCGCTACGAATCTTTTCCGGTCCTTCTCAGAGAGGGATGCGAAGTAGGTCCGCATCTGGTCGGACGCTTCGCTCGTCTGCGACTGCTGGGAGTTGGGTTCAGACGCCGGCGTGCCGGCGTGCCTGAAGGGCACGCTGAAGGCACCGTTTCACATCGAGCACGTCGCCGCTGCTGACGCAATCCTGATACCGAATCGCAAAGTCTGTCGGCACGCGCAGCGACCAGTTGGAATCGTCGACGTAGCCCGGCCGGTTGTAGAGTTCGCTCATGCCCAGCAGGTCCGTGAAGAAGACCGACACATGACCGGCCTGGCTGGCCAGCATTGCGGTGAAGATCGCGTTGACCAGCTCCCCCGGAGTCGCAGACGTTTGCTTCACAAACTCCGACCGCTCGCTGACGGGAATCCACAGGCGATCCGCCAGGTACTCGGCCCATTCCTGTGCGCGACTGCCGTTACACCACTCCCGTGCCAGCGGCCAGATGGGTGGCGTGTCGTGATTGCCCAGCATGATCCAGTCGGCCGGCAATGCCTGCTCGATGCGGTAGACGTCCGAGGGATCGTCCAGCTTCGCTTTCTGAATCACTCGAAACCGGCCCAGTCCATGTCGTTGCATGACACGCCCCAGTGGATACGGCAGCGTGCTCAAGACCTCGCATGCGACATCCGACGAAACATCGCCACCCGCATCGCGCACCACATCCAGGATTACGTCGATCAGGACTGAGTACCGCGCGACCTGTTCATCGTCGAGTTCGCGAACCCAGTGTTCGGCATATCGCGTCTGCGTCCGATCGAGCTGGTCGGGTCGCGCGATGTGGAATTCCGCCAGGTCGGGGTGATCGTCCAGGTCGGGCGACTCATACATGCGAGCACCCGACTGGACAGCCGCCTGGGGCGAGTCCGCATCGCTGCGATAGACCCACGGACAGACCAGGCCGTGAGGATGATCAATCCGAATCCCGTCGAAGCCGTCGAGCATCCGCAGCACACGCTGTCTGAGAAACTCGCTCGCCGCGCCTGACTGGACCTGACGGGGATCGAAGATGGCATACCCCCACGGCTGACCATCCGGATTGGTCCGGCTGGGCGGAGCACCCATGCGATAGTGCGGATGAAACAACTCCGCGAACTGCGTCGCGTCTTCAGGAGACGTCCCGACCTGCAGGTCTCCATAGAATCGCAAGTCCGGAAATTGCTCACGCAATTGCCGGTGCTGTTGATGCAGGATGAACTGCGCGAACGCGTGCCGTTCGAAATCGCTGACGGCATCACGTTCAAGCCATTCCGCGTTCGTCGCGCCAAAGGCGGCGATGTCACGTTCGAGTGCATCACCTGTCGCATCGCCCGCCCGCAATCGTGCCAGTGCCTCATCCAGTGCCGCGGAAATCTCCGTCCAGGCGTACTGGTGATGACATTGTCCCGTTCCACTCGGATTGCCTTCCACGACGCGTGCGAGCGTGTCTTCCGGAAGAATGCCGCGCCAATACCGATCACGGGCCAGCGACGTCAGCGCGACAGAAAGAAAGTTGCGAGGAAACAGACGGCCGTCATAAGGACACGGATTCCCAGACGACGTCTGCCCCTGCGGCCCCAACTGCACGCCGTCGAAACCGAGCGACTGAGCGAACTCCAGAAAGTCCCGGGCTCCGGCCGAATACGGTGAACCGCGACCGACTTCTTCATCCGGCCGCGACGGAAAGCTCGCATCGTGAATCTGCAGGACCAGCCGTCGGATTCCCAGTTCATCCTTGAGTGTCTGCATCCGCTGCTCCTCCGGAATGGAAGCTCCATCGGGCCTTCGGTTCCGCAGGCGGGAAGTTGTACGTTCCATCAGCGGCGTGAAACCTTGATTGCCAAAGAGTTTACGCTAACTCGCAACTATTTCACTACCCCTCATGACCACTCATGCTCTTCGGTGGTTTTCACTACTTGCGGGTAGTGGGAGGGTAGAAAAAGGGTAGTCGTTGGACGCCTGACCGTGCTGACTTGAATCGCAAACTGTACTTTGAAGAACCGACGTCTCCGGCGGGCACCATGCGGTGTTCCACGATTGTGTCAGGGGCGAATCGTACATCCATTCAGCCGCGATAGCGGCGACAGCACATAGCCCCTGGCGTGAGCCAGGGGTCGAACGAACACGCAAGAAACGGAGCCGCGAAGCGGCGGCAGCGCGACGCAACCGTGTGTCAGCTGCCGCCGCTTCGCGGCTCGATCGGGCTTGCTCGCAGGATCTGCGGGCTGACGCCCGCACCTATGTGCTGTCGCCGCTATCGCGGCTGCCATCGTCAAATCCACCACCGGCCAAAGACTCGATTAATTTCACCGCCGCTCCTTAGTGTTCCTTTATGGCCGGGAACGAAACTTGACTCAACTGCAACATGTTTTGACGAAGAAACGCAGCTACCAGATCGTGCTCTGTTGCGGGCAGCCATCGACCTCACCGGACGAGGCCTCCAACCGCCGCCGTCTGCGTCAGCATGCGTGTGTGGCCAGACGCATGGAAATGAACAATTCGGCAGGATTGTAAATTCCACCACATCTGCCGCCGCGTCCCTGGTGTGCGTCCGCATCCAATTCCGTAGACTGACAGACGACAAGTCGTTCCCCACAGCAGAGAGACCGGTCATGCCGCGGCGCAAGAGCGAGGCGTTCCGAGGAGCGGAACAGAAGATCAAACAGGCTCTGAGTGCGAGGGCGACCGAACTCGATCTGAGCGGCATGGCGCTCACCGAGCTCCCGGAGACGCTCGGAAACCTCACACAACTCACGGAGCTTGATCTCCACAGCAATCAACTGACGACGCTCCCGGAGACGCTCGGAAACCTCACACAACTCACCACGCTTTATCTCTACAGCAATCAACTGACGACGCTCCCGGAGACGCTCGGAAACCTCACACAACTCACGGAGCTTGATCTCCACAGCAATCAACTGACGACGCTCCCGGAGACGCTCGGAAACCTCACACAACTCACGTCGCTTGATCTCCGCGACAATCAACTGACGACGCTCCCGGAGACGCTCGGAAACCTCACACAACTCACCACGCTTTATCTCCTCAGCAATCAACTGACGACGCTCCCGGAGACGCTCGGAAACCTCACACAACTCACCACGCTTGATCTCGATGACAATCAACTGACGACGCTCCCGGAGACCCTCGGAAACCTCACACAACTCACCACGCTTGATCTCCGAAGCAATCAACTGACGACGCTCCCGGAGACGCTCGGAAACCTCACACAACTCACGGAGCTTTATCTCCAAGACAATCAACTGACGACGCTCCCGGAGACCCTCGGAAACCTCACACAACTCACGGAGCTTTATCTTGATGCCAACCCGTTGACCGACCCGCCGCCGTCGGTGGTCGAGCAGGGAACGGCCGCGGTTCTGGCCTACCTGCGGGAAATGAAGCAGGCGACCGCACGCAAGTGGGAGTCGAAGCTGTTGATTGTCGGCGAAGCGGGGGTCGGCAAGTCAGAACTGGTCAATTCTCTGCTGGACGACGACTTCGAAACGACAACGCCGACTCAGGGTGTCGAGATTCGGACGCTGCCTCTGCCACATCCGTCCGAGGACAGCGTGACGATGACGCTGAATCTGTGGGACTTCGGCGGCCAGGCGATTCAACATGCCACGCATCAGTTCTTCTACTCGGAACGATCGCTGTTCCTGCTGGCGTTCAACGCTCGGGAGAACTACGAGCAGGCCAAGCTGCACGATTGGCTGGAGATGATCCAGGCCCGGGCCTACCTGCCGGCGGACAAGTCGGTCGACGGTGAGGAATGGCGACCACCGGTATTGCTCGTGGCGACCCACCGAGACCTGTGGCCGTCCGATATCCCGATCGACACGCTGCGCCAGCAGTTCCCCCGCGTGCGGCTACTGGACCTGCTCGAATTGAGCAACAAGACGCGCGAGGGCGTCGACGTGATGAAGCAGACGCTGCAAAACACTGCCGCTAAGCTGCCGCTGATGGGTAAGACCTGGCCGGGAGACTGGCAGAAGGCCGAAGACGCCATCGGCCAACTCGTCGAGGCCGGGCAGTCCCGCATGACGATTCAGGAACTGTGGGACCTGATGGAGGCCAACGGAGTCGACAGTGACGCGGTGGTCGTGCTGGCGAAAGCGCTCGATCACATGGGCCGCATCCGGGTGTTCCTGGATGACGACGGGCTGCAGGACCTGGTCGTGCTCGATCCTGAGTGGCTGACCAACCGTGTGGCGCGCGTGCTTAAGAACGACCTGGGCGTCGCGGGCGAACGCCGGCAGGTCTGCGAGAACGCGATCCTCCAGCCGGATCAATGGCCGATATTCTGGCCCAAGGAAGACACGGCGACGCACCGTCTGTTCGTGCGGCTGATGAAGAAATTTGACCTGGCCTACGAGCTGGAAGATCGGCCAGACCACTGGCTTGTGGTGCAGTTGCTCCCCTACCAGCAACCGGGCACTGCGCAGCAGGAACGCATGGATCGCTGGGATTCGTTTGCGGAGCTGCCGGAGATCGTTGTGAGGTATCGGCTGGAGCAGTCGATCCCTCCGGGCATCCCGTCGTGGTTCATCGCACGGGAACACCGCTTCTCGCTGGACATGCACTGGCGGCTGGGCTGCCTGCTGGCCGACGAACCGGACGCGCCGAAGCACTTCGGACTCGTGCAGTCGTACCCGGAACAGCGATACGTCGAGCTGGCAATACGCGGACCCATGCCGCGCGATTTCCTGGCACTGCTCAAAGACGGCCTCGAGGTGACACTCGATCGCTATCCCGGCCTGCAGATTCGTCGCATGACTCCGTGTCCCGGCGTAAAGGATCAGGGATGCGTACACGAATTTGACATGGACGTGATCGAGCGACGACTCACGAAGAAGCCGAACAAGCATCTCATCGAATGCCCCGAGGAAGTCGAGGACATCGATACGCGGAAACTGATCTACGGCCTGTTCCCCAGCACGCTGGAAGCGGTCATGCGGGACGTGGAGCAGAACCTTGCCGCAAAGATCGATGAGAACGGCGAACTGATCCGGCTCAGCCAGCGGATGTTCCTCAAGGAATTCGAGCTGCTGCAGACTCGCCCGGACGACGAATGCCCCAACGTGTTCACACTCCGGCCGGCGGAACAGCAAGGCTGGATCAGCCAGTGGTTCCGCAAAAAGATGCAGTTTCAGTTGTACTGTCAGGAACCGGGTGCCTGGCACCCGACCTCCGTGAACGATCAGCCATCCGCCGCCAACGGCCTGTACCAACTCGACGACCCGAGCGATTGGGTGCGTGCGATGTCCCCCTACCTGCAGAAGCTCTGCAGCGTGCTGAAGTACGCAGCACCGCTGGCGGGATCCGTTCTGGGAGTCGCAGCCGCACAGGTGAAAGAGGTCATCAGCAATGATCTGGACCTGATGACGTCGCTGATCGAAAAACTGCCGGAGATCAAGCAGGCTGATCCCCTGCACGGTCGCGAGAAGTACGACGATCCGGACCGGGCATCCAAAGTCGGCGGAGCCGAATTGCGGGCCCTGCGTTCGATGCTGGACGAGAAGGACAAGGCTCGCGTCTGGGGCGGCCTGGAAAAGAAGCGCACGCCGGAAGGCCACTATCTATGGCTCTGCCCCGACCATGCCCGCAAGTACGAGTAAGTACGATGGACATTCCTGTCCGTCGTGGCTGCGGACGACGGACAGGAATGTCCATCGTACTGGTGGGTCTCCAATGGCCGCTCGCCCAAAGCGGCATAGCCGCAACCAAAAGTAGGATGGGCACTCTTGCCCGTCTGCAAACAGGGACGGGCAAGAGTGCCCGTCCTACGATGCGCACGCACGGCGCGCATATCCCGATGGAAGAACCTGCGCGGCTTCTGAGACCGGCTCAGAAGCCCGGGCAGTCGCAACCTTGTCCCGCCGGTGCTGTCATTTGTCATTTGTCATTAGTTATTTGTCAATTGTCATTTGTCATTGCTGTCCTGCCGAGAGCGCGACGTACGCCGTGTTCATGAAGCAGTGCATTGACCTCAAAAATGACAAATGAGAGATGACAAATAACTAATGACAAATTGCAGCCGCCTGAACTGTTGCCGGCGTGTCCGAGGTCATTGCCCTTCTGAATCTGTGATCCATCGATCCAGTGCCGGCATCATCTCGACGAGCAGGAAACTTCGGCAGACGCGAGTCTCGGGGTTCAGGTCGATCGCCGCGTATCTGAAGTGGTTCTGGACCGTGTCCAGAAACGCTTTCAATCGGACGGGTGTCGCGAACTCGACCAACTGCAGGTCGGCTACGGCGGGCACCTGTTGCTGGAACGATTCTGCCAGATCACGGTCCGTGAAGATCGCGACGTGCTTGACGCCGTCGCCTGCGACTTCGGGTGCGAAGATTCGCATCGGTGTTTCGAGCGGAGCACCGCCGACAGCCTCTTCAGTCTCGTCACTGTGCGCGAGAATGTAGCAGGGAAAGGTCCATGTGAAGTCGGACTTCGTCATTGCATTAACCCAGATTATTCACGTAGGCCGGAACAAGGTCGCGCAACTCCGTGCCGGAACAGCGCAAACGATGCAGGATCGACGTTGCATGGTGTATCGAGAGTCGATTCAGAGAAGCGACCGTAGTTCCGGCGGTCGCGGCGTTTGCTCGTTCCGGCCTACAGGTTGATGAATAATCCGGGTTAACCAAACAGCTCGCGAATCGGCTCGACTCGATCGAACGTTGAGATGAAGTCGCGTGACAGACCTGGTCGCGATCGGAGAGCTGGCATGTCAAACGTGGCATGCAGAACCGTGCCCAGTAACTGGTCCAGTGTGACAGGCCGTGACTTCGGTTCGCCGCCCCGCGCGTCCGACTTGCCAATCACCTGACCCATCTTCAGGCCGCCTCCAGCAAAGGCCAGCGTGCTCAATCGTGGCCAGTGGTCCCGGCCGCCGTTCGATTTGACCAGGGGAGTACGCCCGAATTCCCCTGTGACGATCAGCAGAATTCGATCACTCAAGCCCCGCTCGTCAACGTCTTCGAGGAACGCCGACACAGCCTTGTCCACTGGTCGGCCCAGTCGCTCCATGCCATCCGGCATGTTGAACTGCGTCGATCCGCCGTGCATGTCCCAACCGGGGTTGTGCACTGTGACGAACCCGCACCCGGCCTCACACAATCGCCGAGCCAGAAGCATCTGCCGGCCGAGTGTGGAGAATCGTGTCTCGACTCGTAGTGCCGTGTTGAAACTGCCGGTGTCGTAGCGTTTGATCAGACGCGGGGCTTCCTGCGACAGGTCGAACGCGTCACGCGAGCGCCCCAGTACGATGTCGAGAGCCTGCTGCTCAAAGCGACTAAGCGAGGGGCCGGAGTCAACGTCTCGCTGCAGCCGATCGAGCGCCTGTCGAAGCGAACGCCGGTCTTCCAGTCGCTGTGCTGGAACACGCAATTCCAGATTGCTGGCCAGCCCCCGATGTGTGCCGATATCGAGCGGATCGCTGCCACCGCCCAGTGATCCCGCCGCTGCGGCCGCGCGCAGACGGAGTCGCTCCTTGTCGAATTGCGGGTCCGGCTCATTGATCGCCATGTAAACATGATTCGGCATCCCCGTGCGTGGGTGAGTCGATCCTCGCAATCGAGTCAACAGCGAACCCATACCCGCGCCGAACGTGTTGCCGCACTTCATGACATCTTCGACGGCGCCGGTGTGATTCGAGTTGTCGTGAGTGAACGACCGCACGACCGCCATTCGGGATGCGTGTCGCGCCAGCAGAGGAAACGTTCCACCAAACGTAATACCAGGCACGTCCGTAGGAACCTCACCGGTCACACTGCGACTTTCCACAGGCGCCGTCATTTTTGGATCGAACGTCTCGATCTGACTTGGTCCACCAGTCAGAAACAGCAGCACGATGGACTTGTCTTTGACGCCAGCGCCGCCCTGAGCCGCATTTGCGCGAGCCGACAGGATGTGGGGAAGCGACAACCCGCCCATGCCGAGTGTCCCGATCTGCAGGCACTCCCGCCGGGAAACACCAGCACAGTCCCGGGATGCACCAGACGTAATCACATTCAGCATGACGCAGCCTCTAAACACGAAACGTTTGTCACAGACGTCCGCCGGACTCTGTTGTCGTCAAGCCTCAGCCTTGTCCCGTGAATTGCTCACGATGTCCAGACAAATCCGCCTCGCCAGATGAACGAACAGGTTCTACGAGGCGTCGTTCCCGCTGTGGCGGAGACGCGAGGCGACGTCCGAGCCGCGCGGCCAAGTCGGCATTCACGTCGCGAAGCATAAACGCTCTTCGACTCCAACCGATTCCGAGCCTCTGGAATTCAACCGTCGCTTCCCACGGTGGACCGCATTCCTGCGAGTCGTGTCTGCCCATCACGATCATGCAACTACCGAATCGCCGTGCGGCGGAAACGATTCGGTTGCCTACGTGCGGCGACAGACATGTACTTATTTCCTCTATATGTTCAATATCTACTTGCACTCAATGACACGTGTATGCGAATGTGAGCAATCGGTTTCGCCCGGGGGGAATTCACGATTGGCTCGTGCGTTCAGGTCGTGCGAATTGTTTCCCATCAATCAGACCGGAGATTCACACATGGCTAGCGGTGACAAGAAGAATTCAAAACTTGAAGAACAAATCCAGCGAATCGTTGCCAGACTCGATGCGATGGAACGGCGAATCGAAGGCAGTGATGGGTGCCACGACTATGAAGATACCGGTGACGGCGTCGAGTGCTGTGGTTTGCCTCGTGTGCCGACACGTGAACTTGAAACCGGGATCGATCCAGGTCGCGAAAGCCTTATTCGGTCGATCGAGAAGAAGTGGGTGAACGGCACCGAACTGAAGTACTACTTCTACAGCGATGGAGTCTGGGGTGGCGCGGCCGATCAGCAGCAGGTCGTGAAAAACGCATTTCACATGTGGAAAGAAGTCGGCATCGGTCTCTCGTTCAAGGAGGTGCAATCTCCGGACGAGTCCGATATCCGCATCGGATTCCTGAGGCGTGACGGTTCCTGGTCGTACGTCGGTCGCGACATCTGGCGCCAACCGGACACCGACCGCACCATGAACTTCGGATGGCATCTGTCCGGTCAGAACGGCTTGGACACGGCCCTGCACGAAATCGGCCACACGCTCGGTTTCCATCACGAACAGCAGAATCCGTTCGCTGCGATCGAATGGAACGAAGATGCCGTGTACCGCTACTTCACCGGCCCGCCGAACAACTGGTCGCGCCAAAAAACTTTCCACAACGTGCTGCGGACGCTCGACCCGAATTCCGTCGACGGGTCGAACTGGGATCCGGACTCGATCATGCAGTACTCGATCCGCGCAGGTCTGATCGAACGCCCGGAGCAATACCGCGATGGACTGAATCCTGAGTTGGGGCTGTCGGATACCGACAAGGACCGGGTCCGCGTTTTTTATCCGCCGATTGACCCGCGGCTCCCGGAGCTCAAACGGTATCAGGCCGAGCAGCTCAACATCGAACCAGCCAGGCAGGTGAACTTTGTGATCAAACCGCGCCGCTCACGCCGCTATCAGATTCAAACGTTCGGCCAGTCCGACACGGTGATGGTCCTGTTCGAAGACAATGATGGCACGCTTGAACACGTAGCTGCCGACGACGACAGCGGCTGGGATCGTAACGCCAGCATCAACGTGCGACTGGTCCGCAATCGTGAGTACGTCCTGCGAGTCCGGCTGTACTTCAGTCATGCCCGCGGCGAAACCGCTGTTATGTACTGGTAGGCCGGCGTCCGAATGTGCGTCCCTTCTCTCTCGTTGCGAGGGAAGGGGCCTCAGCGGGGAGAGGATGATCTTGAAGGAGTCTCCGCTCGGCCAGAAAACGGGAAACCCGCGACCACACGCTGTCGCATGAGCGTGTGGTCGCGGCGTGATTCGCCACACACGATCACGTTCAGCTTGCCGTGGCCTCTTGAAACGACACCTCTGTCACAAACGTCCGCCGAAACCTGCAGTGTTCAAGCCTCAGGCTTCTCCCAGGAACTGTTAACAATGTCAGGGCAGATCCGTCTCGCCAGATTTGCGAACAGATTCTGCGAGCCAGCGTTCCCGCTTTGGCGGGCCAGCGACGGGACGTCCGAGCATGTCAGGCCGAATGGATCACGGCCCGCGAATGCGGCCTGCACGGCCGCTTGCTGTGATGACCCCGGTTGCTGCTGAGTGCCCTCATACGCCCGTCGCGCGCGACGAATTACGTCCGACTCCAGTTCTCCGCCATCGAGACAGTTTGGTTCACTGCGAAGCTGTTGGATGACGACAGCCATTGCTTCCGGAAAAAGTGGCAATGGCGCCTCGTGGGCGGTTCGGAACAGCGTGACGAATTCCTGCAGTGCGGCCCGGGCCGCTGGCAGCGTGGGCGGATTGATGGCGATGTCGTGACCACCGCCCTTGTTATCGCTTCGTCCGACCAGCACAGCAGAGTTTCCACATTTCCGTTGCCGAGCCACAGTCGCCAGCACGGTGTCCAGCCACAGTCTGGGAGCACGTTTGGCACTGATCTTTGAGAACGTCACGCGGCGTATGGTCTGTGCTGACCAGCCATCGATGTCTCCGACGATGCGCACGTCGCAGATTTCAAAGTCGATGCCCAGTCTTCCGCCGGTCGATGTGATCTCCGTTGCGTGCGCGTGCCGGAGCACCGCGTCGGCCTGGCGGTTCAAGTCGTCGAGTGCACGTCTTCCCAGGGCTCCGGCCGGCAGCTTTCCGGATCGCAGAAGCCAGCTCGATAACTCCTCGGTCGATTCACCGGACAGGCGACCGTTCAGCCAGCGATCGCCGATCTCCCAGCGTTCCAGAGCGTCAAGCACGAACGGTTCACGATCGGCTGCCGCAGAGTCCTGTTCGTGCAGGGAAACTCCCAGCCGTTCCAGGAACAGTGTCCATGGCCGCTCCAGCAGTCGACGCAGATCATGCACCCGGATCTCCTCGATCGGGTCTGCATGGCGTTGAAGCAATGTGGCGAAGGCGGGGACACCCGCGGCGTCTCCATTCAATCGCTCAGCGGCAGCGAGTGAGTTGCGATCGAATCCGAACAGCCGCGAGTCGGCGGCGTCAAAATACCGCGGACTGAATCGCTGCAACGGATGCCGGATAAAGACGACGTCTCGGGCACTGGCGCCGGATTCCGTTGACTCGACATCGGTGCGTTCAATCGCATCGAGCAGTTCTTCGACGACAGATGCGGCCGGTCGCTGCTTCTGATCCCGCTCGCTCTGACCCTGAAACGTGATGATGATCTGCGATCGCGCAGCCAGCAGAGCTTCCAGAAACAGATGCCGATCCTCATCCCGCGGAGTCCGGTCGCCGTGTTGCGGACGCTCGGCTGTCAGGTCAAAACGCAAGGCACGATCGGACCGCGGAAAGACGCCGTCGCTCATTCCGATGAGCCCGATGACTCGAAACGGCAGCCCCCGCAGATCGTCGTATCCGCAAAACGTCACGCCTCCGACTCGCACACCTGCGCCACCTGACGTTGAATCCACCTGCCGCGACAGCTCGCGCGCGACGACGGACAACGGAAGCGGCTGAGTGAATTCGCTGGCCTCGGCCAATTGCAGAAGGTCGTCGAGTGCATCGAACAGACGTTGCAGTCCAACCTCGTCGTTGGACTCGTCCAGAAACAGCCGGGCAAACCCAGTCAGCGGTTCGCGCCAGTTGGCCAGGGGACGCGGATCACTCATTCGATCCCGCCAGTTTCGCAGCCGCGAAAGGAACGCCCACAAGCGTCCAAGTAGAACACCATCCAGCCCCTCGGCCCGGTCGAGAGTCAACACGTCACCAACAAGACGCTCCTGTCCTGGCGGCATGGCATAACCAAGCAGCAGTCGATCCAGCCCGGTTTGCCACGTGTTCTGATCAGACCCGGGAAGGTCTTCGGCCTGACGGTGATCCGCATCCAATCCCCAGCGAACGCCGGCGTCCGCGATCCACTCGCCGACCTTTGCCACGTCGTCGCGGCTGAGTCCAGTGGCCGACCCGATGGGCTCAACACTCAGCAGATCGAGGACGCTGCTCGACTCAAATCGTCCGTCCAGCAAGTCGAGCAGCTGGAAGAATGCATCGACAATCGGGCGAGTCCGTTTCAGTGACTTTCCGGCCAGATGGAACGGAATATGCCCTGGATGCCCAGCCTCGGTGACGCCGAACACGGCACGAATCAGCGGAGCGTACGTCGGCATGTCGGGACAGAAGACTGCGATGTCTTCCGGAGTCAGATTCGGGTCCGCTTCCAGAGCATCTCGAATCTGGTCTCGCAGGACTTCGATTTCGCGCGTTGCGGTGTGACAACTGTGAATGCGAACGCTGGTGTCAATCGGCAACTGACGACGCTGCGGTTCGCTCGCCAAAGCGATGTCCGACTGCAGTTCGATCAGTAATGTGTCTCGGGGAAACCCGTTCTCACTCTCAGCTTCGCTCTCGTTCCCACGCTCTGCGTGGGGACGCGTCTGAGGACGCTCTGCGTCCCATGATGCAGCCGTTTCGTATCCCTTCTGAGAGCCAGCAATACGGGGAACGGGACGCTCCGTTTCTCGGGACGCAGAGCGTCCTTCTGGTGTGTTCCCACGCAGAGCGTGGGAACAAGTGGCGTCACCTACTTCGTGAAACTGCCAGGGTTCTGCATCGCAATCCACCATCAGCATTTGTTGCTGACGCGACAGATTTCCCATCGATGCCAGCAGCGGGTGCATCAGGTCGAGGTGGTTCTCGCGGCAAAACTCACTCAGCGACTGCTGGCTGTCACGAAGTTGCCGCAGCATCTGGCGTCGGCCGCGCATGTCGCCCCAGAATTCGCTGGCCGGTGTCAGCGAATAGACCGCGACTGCCGAGTGCCGGCCGATCGCTTCCAGAAACGCCAGGTGAACTGGAGCGATGCCCCCGCTGAGCCATACGGAAACGCGTTCGGGCAGTCGGCGTGATTCCACCTGACCGTCGTCGAGCCGTTGGCGAAGGTCATCGACCATCGCGCGCACACAGCGAAACCCGCGACGCTCTTTGACACGCAACCACAGCGTTCGCTGCCATGCCGCATGAGCCGGGACTTCGACGTCGCCGTGAGGCCACAGTCGCCCGTCGTCCCACGCTTCAATCAACTCCGGCCGATACAGCAGATACCGGTCAAACAGGCTCGCAACACATCGTGACAGGTCGATCAGTTGCCTGGGGTCCGAGTCACCCGCCGACGCCAGGTAGCCGCGTACTGCGCCGAAGTCGGAGTCACGGCACAACGCGGGCAACAGAGCCGCGATCTCCCAGATCAGCGCATCAGGCTCACGATTCGGCGCAAGTTTCGGGCCGAGCAATTGGCTGAGCGATTCGCCAATCCACCGACCCGGCGCCTGAAACTGAAACTGAGCCCAGCACCCGAACTCGGCCGCCAGCCGCTGGTTGAACCAGATCTCCCAGCCGCGGCCGGGCACGACGATCCGCTCCATGGCCAGCGGCAATGATTGCGGCTGCGCGACGGTTGCCAGAAAGCGTTCCCACAACGGTTCGAAGCGAGTCGACTCGTAGACGTCGATAGGCATCGAACGATTCCGTGGAGATTACGAGCCGGCGGTCTCGGCAGCCTCAAACCCGGCGTCACGGTGTGCGCCGTCGCAGAACGGGCGATTCTTCGAGGCACCACAACGGCACAGGGCGATGGTCTCTTTGCCACCGGTGTCAAAAGCTTTGCCCTCGTGGTCTTCAACCGTGACCGGCCCGGTTACCAGCAGTGGTCCGTTCTCGCGACATTTGATCGATACGTCAGACATTCGTGTACGTCCTGTAAGTTGAGTGACAGGTCATCCAAGCCTGCAGGTCGGTATAGGAAGTCGAACCGTGCCCTTCAATGCTGTCCGCGCAATGTCAGGTCGAAAGCGAGACACGCCGCCGCGTGATGCGGTCCAGCCCCAGCCGGAAGATGATCCACACGGCCCAGACCGATTCCTGCCAGTTGATCTTTGACGTTCCGAAGCGACGGTCCTCAAACGTGATCGGAGTCTCCTCAAATCTGCAGCCGCTCCGGCGGCACATGTAGAGGATCTCCTCCTGGAACGAATACCCGCGCGAGCGCACCTGGTCGAAGTCGAGTCCCGCCAGAGTTGAGACACGAAAGCAGCGAAACGCTCCGCTGTTGTCTTTTGTTCGCAATCCCAGCAGCAGGCGGGCGTAAAGATTGATCGCGCGGCTCATGAAGTGCCGCTTCAGACTCCAGCCAACGACTCCGCCGCCGGGGACATATCGCGATCCGATGCCGACATCAGCCGATTCCATGCACTGCCGTAACGCGGCGATGTGGCGCGGGTGGTGGCTGAAGTCCGCGTCCATGTTGAGCAGGAAGTCGTAGCCATGTTCGACGGCGTAGCGAAACCCAGCGACCGTAGCGGAGCCCAGCCCGAGCTTACCCTCGCGGTGCAGCACGTGAATCCGGGGGTCTTGAGCTGCCAGCGAGTCAGCCAGTGCGCCGGTCCCGTCCGGAGAGTTGTCGTCGATCACGAGGACGTGTGCATCGGAAGCCTCGCCATGAATCTCCAAGATCAGCTGCGGCAGGTTTTCGAGTTCGTTGTACGTACACAGCGTGATCAGCAGTCTGCTGTCAGGGGCTGATTCTGGTTCGGAGTTCGTCATGATGGGTTACCAGGCAGGAGTATAACCGGGCACGCCATCATTCGCCGATTGACGAAACTCAGACTCACAGTCAATGATAATGTGACGATGACCGTCCGACTGGAGTTCTGAAGCATGCTGAACCTGTTGCTGAACCGCCGCATGGCCCTGAAGTCCAGTGTCGCCGCGGCTGGTTTGACTCTGCCTGAGATGCTGCAGTTGCAGTCACAGGCTCGCTCAGAAGCACGGACATCGCACGGCGCGAAGTCCTGTATCGTCATCTATTGCTGGGGCGGAATCAGTCATCATGAGTCGTGGGATCCAAAACCGGATGCCCCCGTCGAAATCCGCGGAGAATTCCACCCGATCAGCACGGCGACGCCGGGGATTCAGGTTTCAGAGCACATTCCGCTACTGGCCCGGCAGACGGAAAAACTGGCGATCATCCGGTCGATTTTTCACACCGACTCGGCTCATGGTCGCGGCATGTACTGGAACATGACCGGCCACAAACCACCGGTCAAACGCCCCGGCAACATCCCGCCGGTGCTACAGGACTGGCCGTCACTCGCAGCGATGGTGTCCAGCTTTCGTTCATCGCCCCAGGGCGTCCCGCGAGCTGTCCGCGTTCCGTATCCGATGGTCGACAATAGCACGCTGCAGGCTGGCGAATACGGTGGCTGGCTCGGCCCGCAGTTCGACCCCATCGTCATGCGAACTCCGGCCGGACAGGAATATGGCGGCGTCTCGCGTTCGCTCGGATCACAGGTTCTGGATCTGAAAGCTGATGTGGATGACAAGCGGCTGGGGCAACGGCGGTCGTTGATGAAGTCGCTGGAACGACCGCTCGGGCAGCAGTCGGACTTCGCCGGATATCTGCATTTCCGCGAACTGGCCAGCGACATGCTGCTGAGCTCAGCCGTGAAACGGGCCTACGACCTGGATCGCGAGGACCCGGCGATTCGTGAGCGTTACGGGGACCACATCGGCGGACAGAGCATGCTGCTGGCTCGTCGTCTGACCGAGGCGGGTGTCCCGATCGTGCAGGTGTGCGCGGCTGCCGGTGATCTAAACGGCGGCAGCGGAGATATGTGGGACACGCACAGCAAGAATTTCGACCGACTGAAAAATCGACTGCTGCCGGTCTATGACCGTGGGGCTGCGGCCCTGCTGACCGATCTCGAAGAACGCGGGACACTGGATGACACACTGGTCGTATTCCTGACCGACTTCGGCCGGACACCAAGAGTGAACGGCAGCGCCGGCCGGGATCATTACCCGCACGCTTATTCGGTCGTACTGGCCGGCGGTGGGATTCGGGGCGGTCAGGTTTACGGCAGCACGGACAGCAATGGCGCCCACCCCTTGACTCGCCCGTGTGGCCCGGGCGACCTGCACGCGACGATTTTTCAGGCGCTCGGCATCTCACCCCGAGCCGAATTGCACGACTTCCTCGGCCGCCCGTTTGCCGTGAGCGAAGGTGACGTCCTGCCGCTGCTGTCCTGAGCCGCACCGGACGCTGATCGCAGACGGCGACGCTGCTTCCGTGCCACGGCCTTCTTGTTTAGCAGGTCCTTTGAACTCGATTTCGACCAACGTGTTGTCGCAGAATCGCGCGACGGCAGAGTTGATTGATGATTGTCGATTGATGAGTGTTGATTTTTTAAGTGAAGACTATCTTTGGGGGACTTGCCGTTGGGTCAGCGCCAGTTGGCACGTGACGTTCTACGCTGTCGCACATCCGGGGAGGTTGCCCCGTCTTCTGCCAATTCAGTCATTTCGAGGTGTGTGGTGAGCGAGACAGCGAACCGAAATCTTGTGTGCGGATGGCTCGCCGTACAGATGCAGTTGATCTCGCACGAAACGCTGGAAGCAGCTCTGGATCAATGGCAGGCAGACACGTCGACGCCCCTGGGTCAGATACTCGTCAGTACTGGATTCCTGACCGAAGAGAATCTGAAACAACTGGAGGCTGAGGTCGATCGGCATATATGCGGATCGGAAGCAGTACCGGAGGACCGCGAGGATGATCTTGATCTGCCGACGCTCGAACTGGACAACGACGGTCGAATTACGGAGGAGACTCTACGTCTCCTGACCAGGCATCCAGAGAGGGTCGCTCAGCACGACGGGCCTGATTCCGACCTCGACGCCGCAACAGTCGAGCTGGCTGATCAGCGGTTCGAAGAGGCAACGCTCCCGCAGCAGCCACCGTCCCCGGTGACCGACCATCTCGTCGGCGACGACATCGATGCGGCGACCATTGTGGTTGGCGACGTCGTCGACTCGGGCGGTGGCGATTCGGACCAGACAATCCCATTTGCCACGGACGACGCGACGCTTCAGGTAGAGCCGAGTCACAGTCACCAGCAACCCGCTGGGAATCGTGCTGACACACCCTCCCCGGTCGCCGCCCAGCGATACAGGGTGGTCCGAGTCCACGCGGAGGGTGGGCTGGGCCAGGTTCTGCTGGCGGTCGACACCGAATTCAATCGTCACGTCGCCTTCAAACAGATCAAGCCGCGACACGCCCGAGAGCCGAATTCGAGAGCTCGTTTTCTGGTTGAGGCCGAAGTCACCGGGCGGCTCGAGCATCCCGGGATCGTGCCTGTCTACGGACTCGGACAATTCGCGGATGGGCGACTTTATTACGCGATGCGTTTCATTCGCGGAGACAGCCTGCACGCCGCGATTAAAAAATACCACCAGGCTATGACGCCTGGTCCGGCATCGACTGAAGCAAACACCGTCAGGCCATCCGACGAACCTACAAACGTGGTGTCAGCGCGCGACGAGAAGAATCAGCAGGCAACGGCCCTCGACACAGACGGCGGTACAACCACAACGAAACAAGCGACGTCCAGGTCGTCCGCGGCCGGGCAGTCGTCTTCCACTCAGGTCTCACTTGCTGCCGATCTGGAGTTCCGCAGCCTGCTGCGTCGGATGATCGATGTCTGCAACACGATCGAGTACGCGCACAGCCGCAGAGTCCTGCACCGCGACATCAAGCCCGACAACATCATGCTGGGCTCATTCGGCGAGACACTCGTCGTTGACTGGGGCCTGGCCAAAGTGGGTGATGGCGAGAGCGATACAGATGCAACTGCTGACGGTGAACTGCCACTGACTCAACTGTCCGGTAGCAATTCGGCTCCCACCATGGCCGGCAGTGTGATTGGTACGCCCGCGTTCATGAGTCCGGAACAGGCTGCGGGCAAAGTCCAGCAACTCGGGCCCGCGACGGATATCTACAGCATCGGCGCCACGCTGTATGTGTTGCTGACAGGGCAGTCCCCGATGCATTCGGGGGACAAGTCCCAACATCTGTCTCTGACCGATTTGCTGCGGAATGTGCGAGAGGGAAAGTTTCGAGATCCGCGCGATGTGAATCCGCACGTGCCGCCGCCGCTTGATGCAATCTGTCGCAAGTCAATGGCTCTGGAGCCAGAAGATCGATACCCGTCCGCTCTGGCTCTGGCGCAGGATCTGGAGGCATGGATGGCCGACGAACCGGTCACCGCGTGGACTGAGCCGCCCTGGCTGCGAGCACGTCGCTGGGCTCGACAGCACCAGCGACTCGTCACGGGATTTGGAGTGTCGCTGGCCGTTGGCCTGGTTGCCTTTGTGATCGTGTTCGTTCTGGTGGCAAAGTCACACAACGATGAGCGAATGGCCCGATTTGCCGCGGAGCGAGCCCATCAATCCGAGCGGCAGGCCAGACTCGCCGAAGCCGAGGCGCGGAGCAATGCAGTGCGGCGGTTTCGCGAGGCTCGCAGCGCGGTCGAGGCATCCCTCACTGGCGTCAGTGAAGCATTGAAAGACTTTCCCGAAGTCCAGGCAGTGCGCGAGCGACTGTTGCGGCAGGCGGCCGACGAGTACGCCCGGCTGGCGAACGACCGCAGTGACGATCCTGAGTTGCTAGCCGAATCTGCCCGCAGCCTGCTCCGTTTGGGTTTCGTCCGCATGACGCTCAACGAGACTCAGGCCGCCCATGATGCCGTGGCCGAGGCCGTTGAATTGCTGGAAGGATTGACGCAGCGGTCTGATGCAGCCGACGTGAACGAAGAACTGCACCTGGACCTTGCTCGCAGTCACACGCTGATGGCAACGGCGCTGCAAAGGCTTGGTGAGACCGAATCCGCGCCGCAGAGATTCACCCAGGCGATTGCAATTCTCGACCAACTGATCGCCGCGCGTTCCGATACGACGGAGGACAAGGCGGCGGAGAATCGACTCGCTCGAGCTGACGCTCAGGTCCAGTTTGCAGAGGCCCTGCGTGAGACGGGTCAGTTGGCGGAGGCTGGAACAACGCTGGAGCTCGCGGACGAGGAGTTCACCCGGAATGAATCGCCGGACGACGCTCGGTTTCTGCACGGGCACGCGAAAGTTCTCAATAGTCTTACCAGCGTCCTGATCGACCAGGGACGCCCGGCAGACGCTGTTGAACGGTCACAGCAGGCCTGGGATGTATGGTCCCGGCTGGTGGAACTGGATGCGGATCAACCAAAATTCCTGGAAGGTCGAGCCAACGCACGCGTGCTCGCAATTGGTGCACTGGATTCCCTGACTCAAGGGTCCGCCCGCCACGATGCGTGTATCCAGGCGATCAACGACCTGGAAGCCCTGACGTCCGCGCTTCCGGACGTGCCCCGCTATCAGTTTTCGCTGGCTTTGACCCGCACCAACCTGGCCCAAATTCTGAACCAGCGAGGTCTCAATCCAGATGCACAGGAACACGCTGCCGGATCACTCAGCGTTCTGCTGAATCTAGTGGATCGATTTGCGGATCGTGATACGACGGCCGAAGCCGCCGCGGCTCAAACCATGCTGGCGAAGGTGCTCCTGGATCTGGATGAATCCGAATGGGCGGTGGCACACTTTGATGAAGCGCTGGATAAGTACACGGCGTTAACTGACGCATTTCCGCAGATCGTGCGGTACCAGGAGGATCTGGCTGTGTGCCGCAGCAATGCCGGTCGTGCCCTGCACCGATTCAATCAACCAGCCGAAGCAGGCAGGGCCATCGACCTGGCGATTGCCGAGCTGGAAGAGTTGGGCAAGTCGATGAGTCCGCCGGGACAGGCGACGCCTCCCGCCTACATTCTCAATGCCCTGGCGTTTGCATGGACGCACAAGGGTGATTTACTCGCCGAAATCGAATCGTCTGATGCGGCATTGGCGGCTTGGTCAAAGGCTTTGCAGTTGCGGGAACAGAGCGCCGACACGCCCGGCGGGCAGTTGCGACTGGCGCAGTTTCTGTGTCATTGCCCGGCGGCCAGTCTTCGAGATCCGGATCGATCGCTGCAGATTGCACGGCAGGTCACCGAATCCACACCCACTGTGGCGGCAGCGTGGTCCATTCAAGGTGGGGCTCACGTACGACTGATGCAGTGGGATCGGGCGATCAAAGCACTGGAGACGTCAAAACAGTTGAGGAGCTGGCCCGATGTGATTGATGGTTTTCTGCTGTCGATCGCCAACTGGCAACGTAACAGCGGGCAGGATCGCGAAACCGCCACGATGCTGTTTGACCGAGCGGAAACACGATTTCACGAGACGCAGCCCGGCCGCCGCAATTCGATCCTGATCCATAGGGAAGCCAGGAATCTGATCCGGCCCGCGAGCCCGTGACACTACGGCCCGCCGGTCCACTCGTGCCCGTCAATTTCGGCAATCAAGGTCGACAAAACGGTTTCTGCGGTTCATTCCTGCGAACCGTGACGGCTTATGCTGGCTGCACAGGACTGGCCAACCGAATACGTTCGTAGTGGCCGGATAAATTCGGCCCTCTAAAGGGGTCATGCGTGGGAACGAGCTGTCATCAGGAACGGACAGTCGCACGCGCAGCGGAGACACGGATGATTTGGCGACCCACTCGCATCCTGGCGACGTTCGCACTGCTTAACGGGCTCGTGTCGTCGACAACTCACGCCCAGTCGCCACAGTCCAGCGATCTGAAAAACGCCGGTCGCGTCCTGATCCCATATCTGGAAGACACAAGCCCCGCGATCGCGCCGGCAAGCTTCCAGGATCCGCGATCGCGCACGGCACCGACAGCACCTGGCCTCCTTACACGGCCACGGCTGAGCCCGGGTGCAATGAGAACTCAAACCAACCTGTTTGGTGGCGGAGCCGCATCAAGCCTGCTTTCGGAACGGCGGCGAAGGCGAACTCCCGGCAGCGATCTGGTTTCAGGTGCCGAGTCACGCGTGCGAGCCACCACGGACGCGGCGAATCTGCTCGGCAAGTCGTCCCGATCCCGCAACATTGTGACGCAACAGCGTAGTCCGATCATTCACGATCCGCGTCTGCGCGGCACACGCACCGGGCAATTGCTGGCCTCTGGATCGTTCTGGGTCCCGGCTCGCGTTGACCTCGACACCATGCTCAGCAAACTCGACTCGCGCCTCATCGAGGACGTCGTGGTGATCAAGGGACCGTACAGCGCACTGTATGGTCCGGGCCTCAGTTTCATGGACATCCACATGAAACAGTCTCCGCGAACGGCAAATGGTACGGACAGCGGCGGTTCGTCGAGTCTGGAATACAAGACTAACGGAGAACAATGGTACGGGCGTCAGGAACTGTGGTCGGCCGGAGTCGATTCGGGTGTGGCCGTGAGCTACGGACACCGCACGGGCAACGATTACAGCATCGGGGGCAGCAGTCAGGAGATACCGTCCAGTTACGAGTCTCGAGATGTGAACGTCGCGCTCGGATTCGATCTCGATGAGCGGCGTTCGGTGGAATTCAACTACGTGCGACTCGATCAATCCGACGTCGAACTGGCCGGTCAGGTCTTCGATATCGACTCGCTGGAAACGGACGGCTGCGACGTCACGTACAGTCTTCGGGATGGCGATTGGTACGACTCGGCGGTCGTCGAAACCTGGTACAACCAGACGAATTTCCAGGGGCGGGCCAACCCAGTCAAAGCCGCACGATTCACACCGCTGTTCAATCGGGCGTCATTCAGCCCGGATTCTCGCACGTTTGTGAATTCTCAGTCGGCCGGATACCGCACTTTCCTCAATTGGGAGTCGGACGAGTCCGTCCTTACGGTCGGGACGGACCTGCGTTTCATCCGACAGCACGTGGACGAATTCACCGAGTTCGTCGCAGTCCAGACAGGCAACCTGGTCGGCCCGAATTCTCCGGTGCCGAAGGCGAGTCAACTTAACCCGGGCCTGTTCGTCGAGGCGTCGACAGACACAGGCTTGGGCACCACATGGACTGCAGGTGCGCGGGTTGACGTTGTGCAATACAACCTCATCGACTCGCCCGAATTGGATTTTGGCAACAGCGGCCGCACCCTCCGCAGGACCCTGTCCGGCAGAGACGCGATTTTTTTGCGGAATACGAATCTGGTTGACGAACTTGATCCCAATCATGTGCTCTGGTCGACCTACCTCACCGGCACAACCGAACACGACAACGGCGTGACAACTTTCGCATCGGCAGGGGTTGGACAGCGCCCGCCGACACTCACCGAGCTGTACGCGGCTGAACCCTTCCTGTTTCTCGTTCAGAGCGGCTTTTCGGCGCTGCGAGGAAATCTGCGGCTGCAGCCATCGACGGCACTTCAATTCGACATCGGTGCCAGCGTCGAACAACCCGATTACCGTGCCAGTGTTACTGGCTTCTACGGGATCATCGAAGACTACATCACGTTTGATTCCGAGTTGATCTTCTTGTCGACCCAGGCATCGCCGACTGGTTTCCAGAACGTGCTGCGAACGGTCAACTCCGATCTCGCGGTCATCGGCGGACTGGAGTTGGACGGAGATGTCGAAGTCAACGAACGATTGACGGCATTCGGCACGCTCGCATGGACCCACGGCACAGACTTGCGGCGTAATGCCGAGAATCGGAACGTCAACACAACGATCGCATCCCGTAGCGACAATGATCTGTCTGGCACAGTTCCCAATGGAACAGATACGCGTGCACCTGTGGGCGAACCGCCCGTCGCCACCGTACGGGCTGTGGTTGTTGCTGAGAAAAAGCACGAACCCTTGCCGAGCATCTCGCCACTTCAGGCGCGTCTCGGATTCCGGCTACACGAGCCGGTTGAAAACCCGCGATACAGCGTCGAACTGGCCGCACGCATCGTCACCGCCCAGGAACGGATCGCAGCCTCGCTGTTTGAGAGCGCGACACCCGGCTTCACGGTCTTCGATCTGCGTGCGTACTGGCGTGCGACCGATTCGCTGCTGCTGGTCGCTGGGGTCGAGAACCTGACCGACAAGGGCTATCGCGAGCACCTGGACTTTCGGGACTTCCTCGAAGACATCGAAGTCCGCCGACCCGGACGCTCCTTCTACACGTCCGTCGAATTGCGCTACTAACGCGATCCGACGGGTTGAGCGACGGCCCGTTCGAAAGACGATTACGGTCTCGCCGAAACGCAGGAGATCTCGCTTCTGCTGTTCGCTGAAGCGATAATTCGCAGACCCACGCGACGCGTCGTCATTTCCCTTCTTGACGCGTCCAGTATTTTCCACCCTCCTCCCGCTTCAGGAGACTCAGTCATGCGAACCCTCTTTGTCGTGACCGCGATTGCTGCCTGTGGGATGTCTGCGTGTGCTGCGGAACCGCGAGTCGAATCCGTCGATCTGACGTCGATTCCTCGCACGATCAAACTCGAACCGACGTACGAGTCCAAGTCGCCGAAGTACTGCCTGGCGGTCTTTGGAAAGGAGGCCGCTCATCGCGTCTGGCTTGTGCATGACGGCGACCGGTTGTTTGTCGACCGGAATGGAGACGGCGAATTGATTGAGTCGCCGATCAGTATCGGCACCGGTTCTTCTTTTTCCCTGAGCTATCTGCGTCTCCCGAAAACCTACAGACGGTACACGGATTTCGCGGTGTATCCGCAGTCCGACGGTACCTGCCGAATTCAGGTGACGATGGATGGCCGTGGCCGGCAGTACGTCGGAGCCTCGAGCAACTCGCGTCCGAAATTCGGCAACAGTCCGGAGACGGCACCGATCATTCATTTCGACGGCCGCATGACGCTGGGGCAGTTTGGTCCGACACAGACAATCCCGCGTCGGACCGAAGGTGTCAGCTATCGCAAGACGTCGCTCAAGTTGATGGTTGGAACACCGGGTCTGGGCGACGGAACATTCGCCGCCTTCCACTGCAAGTGCCGTCGTGACAAGACGCTGCGGGGCACAATCGCTTACTCAGGCGGCGAAGATGCTCAGTTCGTCGAACGTGTCTCGTACAAGATGCGCGGCTGAGGCTACTACTTTTTCTACGGCCCCGTGCGGGTCCCAGCCAAAGCCCAGTCCGGTACAGCGCGAGCGACTCTGTCATTCGTGAACTTCGACGAATGTGAACCAGCCGTGATCGAATTTGACGTAGCAAAGATCCCTTGATGACGAGTGTCTCAGCGGCAACACGTCACAGCCCGGCCTTCTTTTCAGGACGCCGGGCTCTTGCTTTGCGGTCGTGACGACAATGGCCGTTGCAGCAGCCTGTCATCGCGGTAAACCAGTCATCGTGGTAAAGCTGTGGAGCGGAGCGAATCGGCTATTCGTCCCAGCCATCGGCCAGTGCCGTCAGGCGAGCGAGCGGAAGTTCGAAGCCCGGCAGGAGCGACGTTGCATACGCCTCCGATTCCGCAACCACCCGTGACGTGTATGCATCTCCTCGTTTGGCATACACCGTCATTGTTCGCTGGAACCGGTCGATGATCCAATACTCCTGCACGCCAAGCTGCAGATACTCGTCACGTTTTTCTTCGTAGTCCCGTTGCCGGCTGCGTCGCCCTGCCGAGACGAATTCAACGACGATCGTCGGTGTCTCATTCCGACGGGGATGTCGTCCGAATCCCACCCAGATTGCCCGGTCGGCCCGCCTCCGGTCGTCGCCGACATGGATGTCATGCTCGAGCAGCGTTTTGTCCAAAGCGGCTCCGTCCGGGTGGTCCTCCTGATACTTCCTCAACAGATATCCAAGTTCCTGATTGGAATCACGTTCCTCTTCGAGCGGTGCCGGCGACACGATCAGGACTCCTCGAATCAGCTCATAGCGCCATCCACGTTCGGCGTCCGCGGAATCGAATTCGTCGGGATCGAGTCGCATACCATTGGCATCCGGTCCGATCAGCAATGGCACCGACGGTGCTTCGACAGACATGATTGATCCCCGCGACATCTGGTGATTGCAACCCGCGATTCTAACCCAACTTTTCCATGCATCTCAGCGGAAATACGTCACGGCCCGGCGTTTCATTCAGGAATCCGGGTCTTTTGTTCCGGGCCTGGATTTCAACGACTGCTCCAGCAGCCATTCGTAGAGCTTCGGGTCTGCATACGCCGGGTCCCAGCAGTTGTGGCCGACGTTTGGGTAGTACGTCGTGCGGACCTTGCCACCCACTTCCTCGACCGCGTCGATCAGCGCGCGAGACGACGCCAATGTGCGAGGATTGTCGTCCTCGCCTTCGAAGTACCAGGCCGGAACGGATCTGATTTTCGGTGCCGCGGCAGGATCGATGGCTCCGCACATCGGGGCAATCGCGCAGATTCGATCCGGGTACTCCGCGGCCAGCGCCCAGGCACCGGCACCGCCCATACTCAGGCCAGTCGCGCAGACCCGGTCGGCGTCCACGGAGAACCGCTGGGTGAGATCAACAAGGAGCTCATTCAGCAGTTTCAGCTTCGCATCGTCGCTCCAGCGAGTTTCCTTCGGACATTGCGGTGACACGACAATGAACGGGAAGTTTCTGTCCGTCTCGACCAGTTTTGGTGGGCCGTGCTTTTTCACGAGTGGCAGATCATCAGTGCCGCGTTCACCCGACCCGTGCAGAAACAGCATCAGCGGCCATCCCTGTTCAGGAGCCTGGCAATAGCCACACGGCAGAAACAGGAGATAGCTGATCTGCTGACTCTCATCCGTGGGACTGACAAACGTCTGACCGACCTGTATCCCGGGAGCCGGTTTTTCAGCATGGCAGTCGTCCAGCAGAGCGAACAGGAACAGTAGAGCAGCCGTGGCCGAGAGCAGGCGAGACATGTTGAGACCTTCCTGTCATGGTGCAGTGCTTTGTGTCGGTTTCCGAGCCTCTCTAGTATATCCGCTTCGACTGAACCACCAGCATCCGGCGGCATGAACCCTCCGGAGCAGCATCAATGACCGAGGAGACATCAATGTCCCGAATAAGCCAGTGCGTTTGTGCGTGGTTGCTTGCCGCAACCACCTTCGTTGTGACCTCGACCTTCGCCGTGGCCGACGACAAAGAGGGAAAATGGGAAGACGTGTTCGATGGCAAATCATTGGAGAACTGGGACGGCAACCCGGACTTCTGGAGTGTCGAAGATGGAGCGATCACCGGGCAGACGACAAAGGACAAGCCGACCAAAGGCAACACGTTCATCATCTGGCGCGGCGGCGAAGTGGCCGACTTCGAGCTGACCCTTGAGTTCAAGATCATTGGCGGCAATTCGGGGATTCAGTACCGCAGTTTCGAGGTTAAGAACCAGAAGTGGGTCATCGGCGGTTATCAGGCGGACTTCGAGGCCGGGACGACATACTCCGGAATTAACTACGGAGAACGGACTGGCCGTGGCATCCTCGCGGGTCGCGGAACGCACACGACCTACGACAGAGAAGGCAAGAAGACCGAAAAACGGTTCGGCGATTCGGCCGAGCTGCAGAAGAAGATCAAGAAGGAAGACTGGAACGTCTACCACATCATTGCGAAGGAAAATCACTGCGTTCACAAAATCAACGGTGTGACGATGTCGGAGCTGACTGACAGCGACAAGCGCCGACTGTCAAAGGGCGTGCTGGCCCTGCAACTGCATGCCGGTCCGCCGATGAAAGTCCAGTTCCGGAAGATTCGGATTCTGCACTCGAAAGGCAGCAATTCCAAATCTGCACAGGCCGCTGTGGCTCCCGCCGCCTTCACCGGCCTTGCTGCTGTCGCCGACAAAAAGTCTGCCCGTAATAAGCGTGTTGCGTTTCTGGCTGGTAACAAGAGTCACGGCTACGGCTCGCACGAGCACAAGGCCGGCAACATTCTGCTGGCTCGCAAGCTGGAAGCGGCCATGCCGAATGTCGATACGGCTATCTTCACGGACGGTTGGCCGAAGGATGCGAATGCACTCGATGGCTTCGACTGCATCGTCATGTACTGCGACGGCGGCGGACGCCACATGGTCAATCCGCACCTCGAGCAGGTGAACGCCTACGCGAAACAGGGCGTTGGCATTGTCTGCATTCATTACGGAGTGGAAGTTCCGAAAGGTCCGTCCGGCGAAGCGTTTCTGGACTGGATCGGCGGCTATTTCGAGGCCAACTGGTCGGTCAATCCACACTGGACCGCGCACTTCAACAAGTTTCCGAAGCACGCCATCACGACTGGCGTGAAGCCGTTCGCCACAAATGACGAGTGGTACTACCACATGCGGTTTCGCCCCGACATGGCCGGCGTGACTCCGATCCTGACGGACCTGCCACCGTCGAGCACTCTGGTCAAAGAGGACGGATCACTCGCCCGCCCCGACAACGCACACAACAACAACCCGCACGTGCGTAAGGCCGTGTTGGAACGCAAGGAAGTGCAGCACGTCGCATGGGCGACCGAACGCGAAGACGGCGGCCGCGGCTTCGGTTTTACTGGCGGACACTACCACTGGAACTGGGGTAACCCGAATCAGCTCAAGTTGATGCTCAATGCCATCGTGTGGTGTGCGAAGGCCGACGTTCCCAAGGGCGGCGTGTCCGCTCCGGAAGTCACACTCGACGAACTCAGAGCCAATCAGGATTACGAGCCACGCGGCAATTTTGACTTCGGCGGCATCCAGAAGAAGCTCGACGAATGGCATGGCCGCAAAGTGGTCGGGCTTGCCCCGGCTGCCGTGTCCACATCAAAAAAAAACTCTCCAGAAGCAGTAAATAAGCCGCTCTTCAAGAGCGAAGTCGTCACCGGCAAGACACCTGGCGACGCCGTCAACATTGCCGTCGACCTGAAGGGTGTGAAGCAGATTTCGCTGGTCGTGACGGATGGCGGTAACGGTTTTTCGTGCGACTGGGCCGACTGGATCAACCCGACGTTTCTTGGTCCAGCCGGTATGAAGAAGCTGACCGAGCTGAAATGGAAGTCCGCTTCGGCTGGCTTCGGTCAGGCCCGCATTAACAGGAACAACGGAGGCAGTCCGGCGGTTGTTGATGGCAAGACCATCGAGAACTGCATTGGCACGCACGCCAACTCTGTGATTGTGTTCGACGTTCCTGAGGGTTTCGACAAGTTCAGCGCCCGTGGTGGCCTCGATGCTGGCGGAGTCGGTCAAGGAGCCTGTGGCGCAACCGCGAGCGTGCAGTTTCTGGTCTACGCCGGAGCCCCGCAGCTCGCAATCGCCGCCGCTGGTGCCGCTCCGGGAGCTGGTGAAAGTCGCGAAGCAGACGACGCGCTCAGCCAGCTTGATGTGGCCGAGGGACTCGAAGCCACACTGTTCGCTTCCGAGAAATCAAAGCCGGCACTGCTCAGTCCGTCTGCGATCGATATCGATCACCTGGGTCGCGTGTGGGTGTGTGAGGTTGTCAATTACCGACACCGATTCGGCTCACGCCCGGAAGGTGACCGCATCCTGGTCCTGGAAGACACGGATGGTGACGGTGTCGCCGACAAACAAACGGTGTTTCACCAGGGCCGCGATGTCGACACCGCTCACGGCATCTGTGTGCTCGGAAACCGAGTGATCGTCTCGGGCCTGGGCAATGTCTTCTCGCTGTACGACGATGACGGCGACCTGAAGTCCGATCGTAAGGAAACGCACTTCACCGGTATCGGTGGTGCTCAGCACGATCACGGGATTCACGCATTCGCCTTCGGCCCGGACGGCAAGTTGTATTTCAACTTTGGAAACTTCGGTGGCCAACTGAAAGACAAGGACGGCAAACCCGTTGTCGACCTGGCCGGTAATGAGATCAAGATCGGCCGCCAGCCCTATCAGGAAGGCATGGTGTTCCGCTGCGATCTGGACTGCAGCAATGTCGAGACGCTCGGCTGGAACTTCCGGAACAACTGGGAAGTGTGCGTCGACTCGTTCGGAACGCTGTGGCAGTCCGACAACGACGACGACGGCAACCGCGGAGTGCGGATCAACTACGTGATGGAGTACGGCAACTATGGCTACAAGGACGAACTCACCGGCGCCGGCTGGAAGACTCCGCGCACGAACCTCGAAAAAGAGATTCCCCTGCAGCACTGGCACCTGAACGATCCCGGCGTCATCCCAAATGTGCTTCAGACCGGTCAGGGGGCCCCAACGGGTATCGTCCTTTACGAAGGCACGCTGCTTGGGGATGTCTTCCAGAATCAGATGATCCACTGTGACGCCGGCCCGAATATCGTGCGGGCCTATCCGGTCAAGCCGGACGGTGCAGGTTACTCGGCACACATGCAGAACATGCTGCATGGAGCCCGTGACAAATGGTTCCGCCCGTCCGATGTGTGCATTGCACCAGACGGTTCAGTGATCGTTGCCGACTGGTACGACCCGGGCGTCGGCGGACACCGCATGGGCGACATCGAGAAAGGTCGCTTGTTCCGTATCGCTCCGCCGAACACTCCCTACAAGGTTCCGAAATACGACTTCAATGCGATTGAAGGTGCGATCGTTGCCCTGCAAAGCCCCAACCTGTCCGCTCGCTATCTGGCCTGGCAGAAACTGCACGGCGAAGGCGAAAAAGCTGAAGGAGCACTGCTGAGTGTGGTTGAAGAAACCGACAACCCACGTTTCCAAGCGCGGGCACTGTGGCTGCTGGGCAAAATGAAGGGTCGCGGAGCGGCAACCGTCGAACTCGCGACCGAGGACGACAACCCGGACATCCGCATTCTGGGCATCCGACTGGCGCGCCAGCTGGGACTCGACCTGATTCCCATCGTGCGGAAACTGGCGAAGGACGAATCGGCTGCCGTCCGTCGCGACTGTGCGATCGCGTTGCGATTTCTCGACTCGTCCGACAAGGCAAGGCTGTGGGCCGAACTGGCCGTCCAGCACGACGGTAAAGACCGCTGGTACCTGGAAGCACTCGGTATTGGCGCCGGAAAACACTGGGATGCGTGCCTGACAGCATTGCACGAGTCGCAAGGTGATCCCCTGGCCGTGGGACGGATTGAGGAATCAGCAGCCACTGACATTTTCTGGCGGTCGCGAGGCAAGCAGACGCCGACGCTGCTGGCCAGAGGGATCGCGCAGGGCATCGTCGCTGACGACGACGTACCGCGCATGATGCGCGCATTCGACTTCGTGAGCGGCCCAGCCAAAGACGAAGCGCTATTCAATCTGGCCTTCGGCTACACCAGCAAGGGTAATGTTGAGAGAGCGAATTTCGTCAACCTGGAGGCCATCAAGCGACTCCAGAGCGTCAACATTTCCAACGACACTGACGCGGTGACGGCACTCAATCGACTGCTGGCCAACCTGAAAGGCACGTCGCAGTTCGTCTCGCTGGTTGATCGGTTTGCAATGGCGAACCACTACCCCGCACTGCTCGAGTTGGCGCTGGCGAATTCGAACAGCCAATTGGGAGCAGACGCTGTCCGCGCTTTGCTGAGCAAGCAGCAGCAGGACTTGATTCGGAAACCGCTGAGCAGCGACAAACTTGAAACGGCTGTCGCTGCGGCCAATGTCCTTGGACTTTCGGCAGACGGACGCGCCCCAGCACTGCTTCTGCCGATCATCGCCGACGCGGATGCCCCGGCCGAGTTGCGACGTCAGGCCGCTCAGGCGGCAGCTTCGTCACGCAACGGTGCCTTGAAACTGCTGGAACAGGCCGAGAAGGGGGAACTCGATCCCGCACTGACTCAGTCAATCGCTGCCCGTATGCACTCATCGCCACAGAACGATATTCGTGCTCGCGCCATCAAGCTGTTTCCACTACCGCCGGCGAAGAACGGCAAACCGATGCCGCCCATCACCGAGCTGATCAAGAAGAAAGGCGACATCAATCGCGGGCGAATCGCCTTCGAAACCACCGGCACGTGCGCGAACTGTCATGTGGTCAACCGCAAGGGCAAGGAAGTCGGGCCGAACCTGTCGGAGATCGGCAAGAAACTGAGCCGCACGGCCTTCTTCGAATCCGTGCTCTTCCCCAGTGCCGGAATCAGCCACAACTACGAGATGTACTCGGTTGTTCTGACTGACGGCAACGTGCTGAATGGGGTCATGCCCACGTCGACCGACGATTCGGTCACAATCAAAGACGCGAAAGCGATCAGCCGTGTGGTCAAGCGTTCGAACATCGAGATCATCACCAAACAGAAAATCTCGATCATGCCCGCCGATCTGCAAAAGCTGATCACCGAACAGGAACTGGTCGACATCGTCGAGTACCTGCAAACTCTGAAACAGGCAACGGTGGCGACAACATCCGCGTCGCGATAAGGCGAGGGACAAATAAGAATTCACCAGTTAGAACGGGAGGGCTTGGAAAGAAGAAGGGGCAGGACTGGGTCCGCCCCTTTTTCAGATAGCCTCCACCGGCGTCGCGTTATTTGGCAGCGGCGTCGGCACGTGATACGGCTTTCCGGATTCGTACAGCCGCAGCCTCGCTTCGACACGTTTTCGTTCTTCCTCGTCGAACGCGTCCGGAATCTCCAGGGCCTGTTGCTGGCGTTTGACCGCCTCGTCGAACTGTCCGGCTTCAGCGAGTGCCGCGGCCAGCGTGTCGATGTGGTTGGCGTCCTTCCAGTCGGTGAGTTCGCAGGCCCGCGTGGCCAGTTCGACCGCCCGTTCTCCGTCACGTACCGACTCGTCCGGGCACGTCGCCAGAAGCCAGGCCAGTCGACCAATGCAGCTCAGACTGTCCGGTTCGGCCTTGAGTCCCGCTTCGTAGTCAGCCACTGCCTGCGTGAGATTCTGCTGTGCGAGAGCAACCCTGGCCAGGTACGAGTGGGTGGTGCCGAGATTCCAGCCCGGTTCCTCGCCAGCGGCCTGATTTGCGGTGACGACACGTGTGGCGTGCTCGACCGCCTGCTGAAACAGCGTACGAGCCGCGGGCCAGTCCTGCTGAGTCTGCCGGATCAGCCCCAGTTGTTCTGCTGCGTAGGCCGCCCGCCGCCGTACGGCGAGGTCGTCCGGCTGGTCAGCCAGTTGTTTGTCCAGCCGGCTCCGCTGCGCGGTGAGCAATCGCACCTCGATCTCGGGATATCCCGCAAGCTGTCGCGTGAGAACCAGGTCGTCGTCCTCACGCAGTTCGTCCAGATCGTCGTAACCCGCGTCGACAGCTTCCTGCAGGCAGGCCAGGGACTGGTCGAGGAATGCCTGACGCCGTGCCGCGTCCTCGTCGCTGAGCGGCTCGTCGTCCGCAGCCAGGTGCACGGCACACAGGCCGTAACCGCTCGCCGCGAGAAACTTCTGCGTACCAGTTGCCGGTTTCAGGTCGCGCAGATGGTCAGCAGCCTGACTGGCCTCGTCGAGTTTCCGCTGTTTCGCAAACTCGGCACAACGCGTGTAGAGCAGTCCTGGCAGTTCGTCGGCGGGCTGAGCCAGCACGATGTCCAACTCGCCGGTGGCAAGCAAAGCGAGATCAGCAGACCGTGCACGACGTTCCAACGTGTCCTGATCACGTTTCGAGCGTTCGACGTCCTGGTCGTTCTGAATCATTCGGTCTAGAACGGCAACCCCGGCCCGATACGCCACGGCTGCCTTCGCGTACGCGAACAAAGCCTGCTGGGCCCGTCACACATTGAGTTGCGATACCATCAAATCACGCTGCGAATCAATCTTCGATTGATCAATCGTCGCAAGCCGTGCATCAATCGCCAATGCTTTCTCAAAGTAGGGCAGAGCTTCCTGCGGCCGGTCAAGCTCAAGCAGCGTGCCCCCAATTTTTGTATACGAAAATGAGAGATCGCGCTGTGCCTGGGCGTCGGTGGGATCGGCCAACGCCAGCCTCTGAGCGATTTCCAAATCTTTTTTGTAATAGTCCACGGCCTGCTGCACCTGACCGGCCTGCAGGCTCACGTTGCCGAGGCGGCTGTACGAGACGGAGAGATCGCGCTGTGCCTGGGCGTCGGTGAGATCGGCCGACGCCAGCCTCTGAGCGATTTCCAGGCCCTGCTGGTAGTGGTCGACGGCCTGCTGCACCTGACCGGCCTCCAGGCTCACGTCCCCCAGCCAGCCGTACGAGATGGAGAGATCGCGCTGGGCCTGGGCGTCGGTGGGATCGGCCGACGCCAGACTCTGAGCGATTTCCAGGCCCTGCTGGTAGTGGTCGACGGCCTGCTGCACCTGACCGGCCTCCAGGCTCACGTTGCCGAGGCAGTTGTACGAGACGAATAGATCACGCTGTCCCTGGGCGTCGGTGGGATCGGCCGACGCCAGACTCTGAGCAATTTCCAGATCTTTTTTGAAATAGTCCACGGCCTGCTGCACCTGACCGGCCTGCAGGCTCACGTCACCAAGTCTGCTGTACGAGATGGAGAGATCGCGCTGTGCCCGGGTGTCGGTGGGATCGGCCGACGCCAGCCTCTGAGCGATGGCATTTGCTCTCAGGAACAGGTCGCGGGCGGCGTCAAGTGTGCCCGCAGCGGGAGCCTGGTCCGGTCCGACTTCCCCCTGGCCCACGCGCAGGAAGACCTCAGCCATGTCGACCAATGCGGCCATCGTGCTGCGGTCCACTGCATTTTCGTCGCCGAATTCCTGTGAAATCTCTTGCAACCGGGTCAATGCGGTGTTCAGCACGCGCCGCCGCACGGGACCGGCTCCGGGGACGTTTTTCAGTCCACCCTGGATTTCAAAAATCACTGAGGTGAGTGTGCTGATAGCGAGTTCGGTCTGTTCGCGTGCGGTGCTGGCACTGGCCTCGGCCAGTTGCGTCTGCTGCTCGGCCGTGTGCTGGTTCTGTTCGGCGAGTTTCTGTGCGGCTTCGGCAGCCAGTCGCTGTGTTTCTGCTTCGGCCCGGGCCGCGGTTGCCTGCCGCTCTTTCACCAATGCGTTCAGTGCTTCCGTCTGTGCCTGTTGCTCACCGGTCTCCGCCCGCTCGGCCTGCCCGAGGGCCCAGATGCCCAGAGCGGCAAAGCCCCCCGCCGCGATTGCGAGACCCGCGATCAGAGCCCGACCGCGCCAACGTCGGAACCGCTCGCGGCCGGTTGCGGATTTCACGAACTGCCGGGCCGTCGGGTTCAGCGGCAGCGGCTCGGATTCCCACTCGGTGTAGTACAGCAACAGACCCGGCCCCGGCAGGTCGGCCGGGTCGGCGCCTGAGTGCTGCCAGGCGGCGGCAGCCGATTCCAGATCGTCACGCCGTTCCAGATCGCGGCGGGCGTTGTCCAGCCAGCCCCGGAATCGCGACCAGCGATCCACCAGTGAATCGTGGATCAGGTCGATCGTGTTTGGCCTGTTTGAAGACAGGCTATCGGTGGGTGGCTGGGGTCGAGCGGAGCGAGCCCCCAGTTGCGTCGACGTCGAATGTGCCAGAGCCGATTCCGGGGGCTCGCTATCGCTCGACCCCGGCCACCCGTCTGTTTCACTCAATAACTCGGCAACACGAGCCACCAGCAGTCGAGGCGGGGCCGACGAGCCGGGTGACATGCCGGCCGGGCGGCCGCCGGACAGGAGATGCAGCACTTCGTCTGCACCCGGGCCGCCGGCTTCCAGCAGAGCTTCGCGCGACGCCGTGCGACGCCGTGCGACGCCGTGCGACGCACGTCCTGAGCGCCGCGGCCCACCTGCACGAGTTGCAGGAACATTCGGCGGGCCGCCTCCTGCTGCTGGTCGGTCAGGTCCAGAAACAGGTCGTCGGCTGACTGAGTGACGGCTCCGCCCACGCCGCCGATCGCTTCGTAATCGGCCAGGCTCAGGCTCGGCGTGTGCTCCGCGCGTTTGCGAGCAGCCAGCCACAGCGACCGCAGCGCGTGACTCAGCAGTGGCAACCGGCCCGGTCCGGATTCCGTGTCTTCAACCAGTCGCTCCACCAGTTCGTCCGATCCGATCCGCCCGCCGGCCATCTTCAACGGATCGCGGATCGCCCGCTCCAGGCCGTCCTTCGAGTGCGGGCCCAGCGCGTACCGCTCTGCCGCGTTCGCGGCGCGTGACAGCTCCTCGTGAGCCGTGACAAAGTGCAGGAAATCGCTGCGGATGGTCGTGACGATCCGCAGCGGGCTGTCCTTGTCGGCAAAGGTCGCCAGCAGCAGCGCAAGGAACTGATCGGTCGGATCGTCCCCGGTCTGGCCTGCGTCGCTGGCGTCGCCTGACGATGAACCATCCACGCTCTGGTCAGCCAGGCTGCGTCCGGACCGCGATTGCGTAAACAGCTCCTCAAACTGATCCACCAGCAGCAGAACGGGTCTCGGCGGAGCCGGCTGGTGGCGGTGGTTCCATTCCCGGACCAGGTTGGTCAGCGACTGCGGGCTGCGTTGCAACGCCGTCTCGATCGCGTCGAGCCGCCCGGGTGTGGTGTCGTCGGGATTCAGGGCCAGCAGTGCCACAGCGAGTTCCTTGAGCGGGTCGCGGCCGGGCCGCATGGTGAGGAACAGCCAGTCGTCGTGCCCGTCCAGCGGCTGCCGCGACAGAGCCGGCATCACGCCAGCCCGAATCAGCGACGATTTCCCGCTGCCGCTGGCCCCTTCCACCTGCACCCACCCGCAGCGTCGAATCCGCTCCGTGACATCCGCCGATTCCCGCCGTCGACCAAAGAACAGATGCTGATCCTGCGTGCGGAAGACCTCCAGACCGCGGTACGGCTCGTCGACCAGCAGCAGCCCCTCGTCCACCGTCGTGTCCGCGCGCAGCACGTCGATCAGCGGCGTCAGACTGTCTTCGACCAGCAGCTGGTCCTCAAACTCCAGCTCGAACCGCTGAAACGCGTCGAGGAAGACTCCCAGCGATGCGGGAGTCGCCGGTCCCGTCCGGGCAATGAGCGGCACGATGCGGAACTTCTCCGGGTCCGGGTAGTAGCGGCGCAGCGCGGCGCTGACTTCCGCGTCGACCCACCGCTTCGGTGCGTCATCGCTGAGCAGCACCAGAAACGTGTGCACCTGGCTCAGCCCGTCTTCAAGCGCGGCCAACCACGGCTGTCCCGGCTCAATGCACTCACGGTCAAACCAAACGCGGTAGCCGGCGGCGGTCAGGCTGTCGTACACCTGCATGGCGAGTTCGGCATCGGACCAGTGGTAGCTCAGAAAGAGGTCGTATGACGAAGGAGCGGCTGGCACGCTGTCTGATCCGGACGACTCAACCATGATCTGAACTCCACGGGGTAGACGGACCATTGAGTGGATGCCTGTGAAGGATACGGTTTTCCGGAGCGGGAAACAGTTCGGGCAAAAGAAAAAGGGAAACGGTCAGGTCGACCTGACCCTTTTGTGTTCTCCACTACCCGGCCTGCGTTTTCCCCTGTCAACGCTTCAGCCATGCTGTTACCAGCACCGCCGCATGACTCGCGGGCAGTGTGGTGCGCTACTCCTTCACTGTGCGGCTCTTTCATCCGCTACCCCATGCTGGCTTTCACCGGCGCTTTCGCTGCATCCCCGTTTCATTCCGCGGGTTGATCAAGTCACAATCGGCATGTACGGCGACTACAGACAATGCCTGTGATTGGAAACCGTCATGAGTCGAACGACTTCAGCGTTGTTACGGATCGCGAGTCTGCTGCTGATCGTATTCCTGTTCTGTCTGCTTATTCCAAATTTGGGACACCCGCCCGAGGCAAGTTACCGGTCACGGTGCAGGAACAATCTCAAGCAGATCATGCTGGCGATGCACGACTATGGCTCATCGCAAAAAAAGCGCAACATTGATATAGAGTCGAGTTGTTAGATTTGCGATAAGCCGCTCGCTATGAGCGAGAACGGTTATTCGACTTTGGAAATACGAGTGCGTGCCGT
>Ga0115002_10000046_pt1 | contig 145902 bp, 116 predicted proteins | sample ArcticOcean_MG_C_8_FD_89576 | JGI IMG/M metagenome (GOLD analysis project Ga0115002, IMG submission 89576) | Marine microbial communities from western Arctic Ocean - ArcticOcean_MG_CB11_86 | ecosystem: Environmental > Aquatic > Marine > Oceanic | place: Arctic Ocean: Canada Basin | collected... | reverse complement strand
CCTGGATATGCGTTAGACCGGTGGCGAATCGGCGTTTGGGAGGTCCCTCGATACACCTTCCGCAGCTGGCGCTGCTCCAGGCACTCGGGAAAACGTAGATTGCAAATCCTTAATTAGGTAGAATAGAACCTGACCCTGAATATGCGTTCGACCGGTGGCGAATCGGCGTTTGGGAGGTCCCTCGATACACCTTCCGCAGCTGGCGCTGCTCCAGGCACTCGGGAAAACGGGGTGGAGGAATTTGAGGGAATACTGGGATGAAGGCGAGAGAATGGGAACAGAGGGGAACCACATCGCACAAAGCAGGATGGTGGAAATCGCAGGCGGGAGCCTGCTCCTACAGAAACCAGAACACAATCTACCGGTCTTCTTTGAGCGCGGGAAGGAGCGGGGTTTTCAGGACAAGGTGAGCGGCAAGGGTCGATGTGGTCAGGCCGGTCAGGAAGACCAGAGCGAGTGTCCACGCAAGGGAGGTCCAGGGGACGGCGGCACCTGGTGCAAGGAGATGAGGTGCGACGGCGAGCAAGGCTGAGAGTGTGCCAATAAGGATGCCCAGGATCAGAAGGAAGCCATTTTCTGCCAGCAACATCCATGAAAGTGTTTGTCGGCGAAACCCGAAGGATTGCATCACAGCAAGCTCGCCTTTTCTCTCCAGCGCGTTCCGGAGCAAAACGATTCCCAGACCTATTGTACCCAGAATCAGTCCGAGCCCACCCAGCGTCTGAAAGGTTGACAGGTAGGTATTTTCCACCGCCCTGAAGTCAGCCAGCCGGCGCGAGGTCGAGGACACATCGAATCCCCACTCACCCAGGTTGCGCTCCAACATGCCGGCCACATCCTCTGCCTGACCCGCTGGCGCATCAATCAAATGGAAGCCATATCCGCTTCGCCCCGGGAATTGCTCGAGGAAATCGGCCTCGGAAATCAGGAGCTCACCCTGGAAAATGCTTGTGCTGAGCAGGCCTACAAGACGCAGCTTGATCACCTTGCCCGCTTCATTCCGAATCTCTACATCCTCGCCCAAGCCCTTCTGCAGAATCCACATCACCGAATTGAAGTCGCCGATCGCCGGAATCACATTCGGGCCCAACTCCTGATTCAAGAGCTCCCAGGGGTTGGCCGATTCCGTCAGCGTCTGCTGGAACTGGAATCCTCCACGCGCGATCATTTCAGCGGGAACACCAAGAATCCGCGGCGATTCGGGGCGGTAAAGATTCAGACAGCTCACATCGTCTCCAGGCAGCACCCTGAACTGAACGAATTTGCTCTTCTCCAGCAGACTGGACGATTTATCGGAAAACCCAAGATCATATCTGTCCGACTCAGAATTCAGATCGGAATGCAGGGGAACGTCCGACTCGGCCAGCAAGGTGAATCCCCCTGTTCCGGACACGTCCGAATGTACCAAGGAATCGGAATCGGTTCTGCGGTTGGCACCCACCGCCACAACGACAAAGCAGGCGCACGCGATCAGACCTGTACACAGCAGGCTTCGCCCTGGAAGCCGTGCACTGTTTCTCACACCCAGCCGCCACACGCTGCCAAGCCCCTGGCCTGCCCACACCCTTTTCCTGAACCACTCCGATGTAAAACTGATCCCCGCAGTAAGCAAGAGTGCGCCACTCCCAAAGAACACGCCCACAGCTGCTGAAGAATCTGTGCTATAACCCGCAAAAATGACCATCCCGCCGGCCAAAACCAGACTCAGCAACCCGGTGATCCTGGCCACTCTGCCCGAACCACGGGACACCCAAATGGAAGCGCCGGAAAGCAGCCTGTGGACAGGCGTCTTTCCCAACTGTCGCACCGTGCGCCAGATCGCAAACATCACCACGCCCACGGAAGCCAGGTAACCGATTACCAAAGAGACCCCGTTGATGTGAAGGTCAAGATTGGACGTGCCGACAGCCGACAGCCAAAGCGTACGAAGACCTACCATCATCAACCATCCATATAACAGGGCCCCCAGCACCCCAATGGCCGAGCCGAAAACTGCAAGCTGCGCGCCTTCGGCCAGAAATCGTCGTCGTACCCTCCCTATTGTAAACCCGGATGCCAGAAGGATACCGGCTTCTCCTGCCCGCTGCTCGACGCCCAGGCGGTACAACAGCCCCACCAACAGCGCCGCGGACACAATGAGAAACTGACTGAATCCGATAAAAAGCATACTGAAATCGGTCGCCCCGGAGGACGCCTCGACACCTTCTTGTTTCACAGGTCGAAACGCAAGGCCCACCGACTCTACAGACATCCCCTTCGGAAGATCCAGACCTAGTTTACGCGCCAGGCTGCGCACATCCATTTTTGGCCCTGTACCGATCCTCATTGCACTCAGGGATCCGAACCTGCCCTCCCAGAGCTGCTGACCTGCCCCAATTCCGACGAAAGCCTTGGGAGTCGATCTATATGTCTCCCAGTAGGTTTCGTCCCTCTCGCGTATTCGTTTGAGGTCGACCGGGAAGGGTGCTTCCCACGAAGACATGCGGTCGGCATTCTGAATTCCGGGAAAGTCGGGCGTCAACCCCGGGTCAGCAGCCAGTCCTTCCATAGCAACAACGGCCTGAAGTATAAATTTGGCCTCCCGGGTCTGCAGCTCTTCTCTGGGACCTACCAGATAATAGCTGACCGTCACCGTATCACCGATATTGGCCTGGAGGTCGTCTGCTGCCCATTGATTCAGAACAATTCCATCCTGCTTAAACTCTGCTTCTTCGTTGCCGGCCTTCACCCTGAACGCTCCGAACGATCCGTCATACGTCTTGGACAGCACAGAAGTTCCCACCGCGGAGATCGTGGAATAGGGAATCTCACGCTCCCCAATACGAAGACTGTTTGCCAAATAGGTCAGCACGGGAAGCACCGGAACTGAATGCTGCGAGGCCAAATCTTCTACGTGTCGCGCAATTGCAGGCTTCAACAGAAAGCTCGTACTCTCGATGGAAACCGAAGTCTCCAACTCGCGAATCAGCAATCCAATATCTTCCAACGTCAGAACGCGCTCCAGCATTCGGTGCAAGCTGTCCTCTCCCGCTTCCGGCGATCGAGCCGAGACAAGGATAGCGTTCACATAACCCCTCTGCCCAAGTGCCTTCTGAAGCACGGAAAGAGGGAGGAATGCGTTGAGCCTGAGCGACTGATGAGGTTGAAGTCCGAACCGTCCCATCCCGGTATTCGGAATCACATTCGACACCACCATTCTCAGGTTTAGCGTTAAATCCTCAGGTGCATCCAATCCGAACAGAAACTCTCGGTGAATGCCAGTCGGGCGTTCCAGTGACAGCACCACGGGATCGCCTACGGAAACACCGAGCTCTGCGCTGAGCGCCTCATTGATCGCGACCGGCGGCATTCGCTGACTATTTCCCCGGGCAAGAAAAAGGCCCCGGTCGCGCTCCGACCGAGGCTCAGATTCATACATCGAAATGAACGCCTTATCCACCCCTTGAATACCCACTTTGGACGCCCGGGTGCGTGTGCCCGCATTCTGAATCGATCCCGACATCAAAATCGCGGGTGCGACGGACGAAAACTCATTCACGAACCCGTCCGCTCCCGAAAGATCCTCTCCCAGATCCTCCCTGAAGAAGCGCGACGAAACCAGCGCGAAATCGATTTTTCCCAAACGATCCAGAGACAGCATCTTCAGACTGCCCCTCACCGAATCGCCTACCAGCAGCGCACCTGTCAAAACCGAGGTCGCCACAGCAGACCCGATCACTACCGCGAGATGAATTCGCCAGTAGTATCTCAAACTTCCGCGCAAGTGCCCTCCTCCAACTCCAGGTGTCTCTCGAAACGTGCAGCGAGGGAAGGACTATGGGTCACGGCAATCAGGATATTTCCCGCCTCGCGGTGCAAATCGAAAAGCAGCTCCGAAATCTCGTCCGCTCTTGCCCGATCCAGACTGCCAGTAGGCTCATCACACAACATAAGACCCGGCGAATTGATCAGCGCGCGCGCAACGGCCACGCGCTGACGCTCACCGCCAGACAGCTCCGCGGGTCGGTGATCCACCCGGTGGGACAGCCCCACGCGATCGATCAAGGCACTCGCCCTCTCGCGTGCCTTGCCATCCACCGACCCGAACGCCAAAGTGGGCATCAGAACGTTCTCCAGAACCGAGTATTGTGGGAGCAAGTGATGATCCTGGAACACGAACCCTATTCCACTGTTTCGGAAGCGGGCGAGTTCGGGCTCCGGTAAACTGAAGGGATCCACGCCATCCATCTCAATTCGCCCACTGGAGGGTGGTTCGAGCGTACCGATCAGGTGGAGCAAGGTACTTTTGCCCGATCCCGAGGGACCTGTAATCGCCAGCGACTGACCGGGTGTTGCGTCGAAAGACACGTTGGATAAGACGTGGATTTCTTCGCGTCCGGTAGTGAACGATTTGGAGATGGAGTTTAGGGAAAGCATGACTACCGAGTATCGAGTTTCGAGTGACGAGAGAAACCCCAGGTTGAGGTCATTTGCAGGACCAGGGCTGAGGGAACCAGACGGGTGAGTCAAGAGCCAAACCAGATCCAATGGCTCTAGGATTTAGCGAGAATCAGACGGCTATGTACCTGGTCGAAACAAAGTAACGAGGAAACCGCCGGAGGCAGCCATCACGATACCGAGCACAAACTGCCAGTTAAGACTCCCCAAACCGCCGGCTGGTGGATGGAGGGTCATTGCCACAATCGCGTTTACCACGGGCGCACCTGCGAACACAATCGACATCACCACTGCTGGTGTACCCTTGGCGCCAAATGCGAGGAGCACGCCCAGTGCACCCAGTGCGCCTGCTGTTCCTGCGAGCGTGGACCAGGCCATACCTTTTGTCGTGAACGTCCAGGTAGCGCCCTGGAGCATCAGCACGATCACCGAGCCGATCACAGCGGTCAACAGATAGGCCACACCCACAAACAGAAAGGCCTTTATCCGGCCGTTGGCCGCATCACCCATCGCCATCTGTCCGGTATGGAGAAGCACCCCGTAGACCCCCCAGGAAAAAACCGTCATCATTGCAAATAACAACCAGGTCATCCCAGGTGACTGAATGTTTTCTGCCGCCATATATACCTCCCATTGATTGTAAACTGATTAGCGTCTGGGACTCAACTTGCGATCTGACCTGCATCGATGTATGAACGGTAGACCTCGAGCATTGCGTCTGCCATCGCGCCTGCACTGTAGGACGCGTACACCTTTTCCCGGCCTCTTCGACCCAATTCCATTCGCTGTTCAGGATGCTCCATCAGGTGCTGAAAAGCTCCTGCTAAAGCAAACGTATTGCCCGGCTCCACAAGAATACCTCCTCCGGTATCTTCCAACAACTCTGGAAAATTTCCGTGGCGAGGCTGAACCACAGGCACTCCATTCGCGAGCGCTTCCAATACGAATCTGCCCTTGGGCTCATGGTATGGGGTAGGTACGCTCAACACATGAATGCTGTTCAGGAATGAAAGCTTCTGCTTTCGGTCCACTTCGCCTACATAATCGACTGAATCCGTCAGCTCCCAACGCGCCATACGAGCCTTGATCTCCTCAAAATATGACGCATCCCGCTGGCCAAGATAGCCCGCCACCTTCAATCTTACCTTATCTTTTCCCACTGCCGCTGTCAACTCCCTGAAGGCCTGGGCGAGAAGATGCAGACCCTTCTCGGGGCAAATCCTCGCCAGATACCCGATGGTAAACGGCGTAGCCTGCTCGAGAGATGAGGCATCACCAAATCCATCGAGCGACACGCCAAGTTTCACCACACGAATTCTGTCACGATCGATCGACAGATACTCCGACATGAAATCGGCATAGTACTCACAAGGAGCGGTAAACCCGTCCACATCGGCCGCCCGTTCACGAAGCAGTGAAATTGCCTGAGATTTGTAGGGATCGATCAAATCTTCGAGAAAAATATCCTCCCCTTGAAGCGCGCAAATCACGGGCACATTCAATTCGCGCCTCAGTTCCCGGGCAAAACCAAGGAACATGGAATTGGTAAGGTGAACGAGATCGGGTTTGTACGTTTCCCTAAGCCATCGCACCAGCCTGTCGAGCTCCTTCTTGTGCGGACCCAGCTCGCCCTGTAACACCGAAATCGTTAGACCGCCTAAATCTTCCGCACTGGTGGACCCGCTGAATCTACTCAGACTTTTGAGCAATCCCCGACCATCCAGCAGCCTGTCGAATACGCGGGGGGTATGTCTGAAAAAGGCCAGCTTCTGCTGGAGATAGACATTGATCCCTCCGTAGAACACTTGATTCAGACTCACGTCACGCTCATCCGTACGGATAGGCGTATAGGTCGGAATCAGGATGAAATCAACACCTCTCCGCTGCATCTCCGCCGCCAGTGTGTTGTCACTGATGCAAGTGCCGCAATACATTCCCGCCGCACCAGCCGCTATGTATGCGATCTTCATCGGAATGCCTGCGTCCCAAACCGTTTGGTGTGAACATCATCCAACTCCGAATTTCCGCTCATTTCATCCGCCAAGGAGAAAGTGCCTCGGTATCCTTGATCAAGAAACCAGATCCAATTGCTGATCCCGGCCGTTAACAACGAGAAATCATTCCGCATTCGAAATATCCTGCTCCCTCGAGACCCCAACGATCGATGTGCTCTACCTGCTACCCATTCCAAAGTATAAGTCCCGAACCTCGTCCCAACAAAAAGAATCCCACCGGGAGGGTGGGACTCTGGACTTCTCAAAACTGATCCACCTGGATAAACTCAAGCACTGACCGCACGAGTATCCCCATTCGCGGGAAGTTGACACATCTTCCCCATCGGCTCGAAGATGTAAGTCACGTCCTTCTTGTAGACCAGACCGCTCAAAATATCGATGATACCCTGGAGACATTCGGGATGCGCCGACAGGAATTTAGCAAAACTGAACGAATCCGTATAGAAGGCATATACCAGCTTTCTCATCGACTCCATACCGGGCATGAATTCGCCATACCAACTTCCCAGCCGATTCCCTGAAAAATCATTATTCTCAAAAGCTTTGTGAATCGCATCGGCCGCCATCTCACCGGACTTGAGAGCCAGGAATACGCCAGAAGAATAGATCGGATCCAGGAACCCGAACGCATCACCCACCAGCACCCAGCCATCCCCTGCGATCTCGGTGGAGCGATAGGAAAAGTCGCGTGTCACCTTCATTGGGAACACCTGTTTCGCGGGCGCCAACCGCTCCTGCATTGGCACGCATTTGGCCAGTTCTTCCTCGAAAATCTCCTGAGGTGTTCCTTCCCTGTCCTGCAGAAGATAGTCCAGATCCCCGACCACACCTGCACTCACGATATTGTCCTGCAGCGGGATATACCAGAACCAGGCCTTTCGGTCAGACGTACTCAAAATAAGCGTAGCACCCTCGTCAATACCGGCATCGCGAATGCCGCCCTCGAAATGGGCAAAAATCGAACCCTTCTTCAAATTGGGTTCCATCGTCTTCGTTTTCAATTTTCTGGAAACCAGCGCACTCATACCCGTCGCGTCCACCACAACCTTTGCCGCGATTTCTCGGACAGATCCGTCCGGAAACCGAGTGCGAACGCCTGTTGCTCGCCCGTCCTCGAAGCAGACCTCCTGCACACTCGCGCCTCGACACACTTCCGCGCCCTTATCCCTGGCATTGTCGAGCAGCATCTGGTCGAACTCGCTCCTGAGCACCTGCCACGTCACCGAGCTCTCGTGCGGATTGTTCTCTGAAAAATAGAACGGCGCTGAAGCTCTGCCGGATCCACCAAAAAACTGCACACTGTGTTTCCGCGGAAAACGACTCTCCTTCAACTTGTCCAGAACCCCTAGCCGTTCAAAAGTCCACCAGGTCCCGGGCATCAGGGACTCCCCGATTTTGAAAGTGGGCGCCTCCTCCCGCTCGATCAGCAGCGTGCTGTGTCCGAATTCCGCAACAAGTGCCGCCGTGGTACTCCCGGCCGGCCCGCCGCCCACAACCACAACATCATACGCTTCCTGTGTCACGCTCACCCCGTTATCTCCAGGCGTCTTCGCCAAATCCAGTTCTCCCCTGCGCCTTCAATCCTGTTTTCTATGGTCATTCACACGCCGCGCCTTCAACTCGAATCTGGGCAGCGCGTTCTCGGGCACCGGCTTCACACCCGCACGAATCCCCAGAACGTGACGCAGTTCTGCGGCCAACTTGTCCACGATCTCATTCACGTGAGGCGTATTTAATTCCACCCGCACCTCGAGCTCATCCAGTTCGCCTCTTGGCCACACATCGATGGCGAACTCTACCACCTCTGAAAATCCACGCACCGTATTCTCGATTACACTGGGATAAACATTCACGCCCCGGACGATCAGCACATCGTCCATTCGGCCAATCACGCCGCCCTTCAGACGAGCGAACGTGCGACCACAACCGCATACGTCGGTGGTTCGCCTGACAAGGTCACCCGTTCTGTATCGCACGACCGGCATACCGATTCGCCCGAGATTGCTGATCACCAGTTCACCCTCCTCCGCCGGCTGACTGGATTCCGGGTCGAGCACCTCCGCGATATACTCCGCCTCATTCAGGTGCATTCCATCGTGAGCCCGGCATTCGAAGCCCCAGGCGCCCACCTCGGTCGCCCCAGCGTGATCGAAGCTCTCCGCTCCCCAGGCCTCCTCGATTCTCGCCTTCGTAGCCGGTAAGCTCGCCCCGGGCTCTCCCGCGTGAATCGTCAACCGAACACTGGAGTTCCTGATATCCAGTCCCTCATTGTTGGCAACCTCGGCCAGGTGTAGCGCGTACGTAGGCGTGCAAACCAGCACTGTGGCTTCGTGAGCAAACATCGACTTCAGCCGCTGATCGGACCCCATGCCGCCCCCGGGGATCACCATCGAGCCCACCCTGCCAGCGCCTTCAACGGCGCTCCAGAATCCGATGAACATACCGAATGAAAATGCGAAAAACACCCGGTCGCTCTCAACCACATCGGCCGCCTGATAGACCGACTCCCAGCACGCACCCATCCACTGCCAGCTCTCCCGTGTATCCAGCCACCGGAGCGGAGAACCCGTAGTGCCCGAGGTCTGATGAATTCTGGTGTATTGTTCCACCGGAAAGGTCAAATTGGTCCCATAGGGTGGATTCGCGCCCTGGTCTTGCGAAAGCTCGTGCTTGGTGGTGAATGGCAGCACGCAGTAGTCCTCAAAATTGGCCAGATCATTCACGTCGGACACACCGGCGTCGTTCAGCTTTTCTCGATAGAAGGCGTTGGTTTCCAGGACCGGCGCCAGTGCCGCCCGAAACTTCTCCAGCTGCACCTGCTCCAGATCCTCTCTGTCCAGTTCTTGCGTCGTATCCATCTGCCTCACATCCTCAAATCAAAACCACAATACATCCCGAATGGATTCGCAGGAATCACAGAGGAAGAACCGAATCCCCTGGTTTCGTATTCCTTGTTCGTCAGATTCTTGAGATTCATCCGCACCGTAATTTTCTGGTACTTATAAAACAACGCCCCATCCAAAATCATCGAGCCATCGATCTTGTACTGATTGTCTTCGGCTATGAACTGCTCGTGAACATACCGGGCGCCACCGGCGATTCCCAGACCATTTGCGAAGGTTCTCGTTGTCCACACATTTAAAATGTGCTTCGGTGTGAAAGCCGGCTTATTCCCGGAGCGATCCACCATATTGAATGTCACCCCGGTTTGCGTGGGCACCATCACCATCTCCCGGAACCGGGTCAGCTCGGACTCCGTGAATGCATATGAAAAATACGTCTGCCACCCGGGTGAGGTCTGCAATGCCAGCTCAAGTTCCATCCCTTTCGACCGCTGGTCGCCATCCTGCTGAGTGATGCCCGTGGCATCGGGAATCGCCACATTGTCTTTCTTCAGGTGGTAAACCGCCAGGGTCGCATTCAGCCGTCCGTCCGCCAGGAACTTCTTCATCCCGATCTCGAACTGCCGGGCCGCCTCTGCTTTCCGATCTCCAACCACCTGGCTGGACGGAGGCGAAAAGGCCTGTCCAAAGTTGCCATACACAGAGAAGTCAGGCGTGGGCGACACCACCAGACCGGCCATTGGACTGAACTTGCTGAACTTCCGTTCTGTTCTGGTGACCTTGTCAGCGTAATCGATGTCATCGTATCTCCCGCCCAGAAACATCTGGAATCGATCCGAGAAGGAAATCTGGTCCACGAAATAGGGTGCCAACACCACACTGCGAGCGTCCGCCATCTGGGACTGACCCGGGATCAGAACATGCGGCTCGGCAGCGGTCTCCACCGGAGCGAAAAGATCCAGATTAGGAAGCACGCCCACATCCAGACCGAATGCATCCTGCCACCGACTCAACTCGATCCCGGCAAGCAGAGTGTGTCGGGAACTTCCCGTATCGAACCTGAACACCGCCTCCAGTTGATTGCCAACGACCTTCTGGCGGTCATCCAGGAGCAAGAGCGATCTGTAAAGATCCAGACTCCCCTGGGCGTTCGGAAAAACACCGCTGAACAATGTCCCTCTCGAAATCCAGTCGAAATCGGTATAATAAATGCGGTTTCTAAGCGTCACAGAAGGAGTCAATTGGGTGTTGAACTCGGCTCGAAGGCGATGAATCAACTGGTCGGAGACATCGAAAGGGGACTGGTAAGAACGTGTTCTGGGCACATCGGGAAGCGCGTTATTCACAACGGGAAGACCCGAATCCGATTTGTACCCGCTGTCGACATACTCGAACCCGACCGTAACCGAATGTTTCTCGTTCCACTGCCACAAAAACGTCGGGTGGAACGCCCAGGTGGAACTGTTCTTCTCATCCCGATACTGGTCCGACATGGACCGCAGCGCATTGATCCGGAACGCGACCCCCTGATCGACATCTCCCCTGCCCACGTCAACGGCCGCCCTGTAGGAATTGTATTGGCCATAGGAACCTGAAACACTGGCAAACTTCCCGAACACCGGTTGTTTTCGCTGCAGATTCACAGACCCGGAAAGTGGATTCCCACCATACAAAAACGCGCCCGGGCCTTTGAGCACCTCGACGCGTTCTACATTGTACATATTGTAAAAGCTGGCCTCCGGCTCCGGGATACCGTCAGTCAACACCAACCCGCCCGTCAAAGAATCGAACCCTCGAATCACGAAATAGTCGTGAACACCAAACCCTGTCTGGACATTCACACCACTCACATTTTTGAGGGCATCTCCAAGGACCACCCCATCCTGCCGGTCCACCAGGGCTTTTGTCACCACGCCAACACTCGCCGGCGTCTTCTGAATCGAAACAGGCATCTTCGTCGCCACAGAACTCTCGGTTGGAATCGCCTCCTTATTCCCCCTTACGACGATCCCCTCGAGCGTATACGTCTTCATCTCCTCCGACTGATCTTCCTCACTCGCTTCGGTTGCTCCCTTCTTCTTCTGGACCTCTTCTGCGAATACCTTCGACTCCCACGTCATCCCGGAAATCCAAATCCCCATCAAAAGAATCGTCCCGAACAATCTCAATCTGTCCATCTCTGGATACCGCCTTATCTAAATGAAACTTCCATCGGTTACTTCACCATTAATCCAAGCGCAGATTACGTATATCTGGCATTTCGATATTTATCGTCATAAAATTCCGGCAAAAGTTGATCCACCCGGAGAAGTCCTCTTCGTGTAAGCCGCACCTCGGATTCATCGAAAGTCAACATCTCCTCGTCCTGCAGATGCCTGAATACATTTCCGAAACGCTCCAGAATCTCTGTCCCGAATTTCCCTCTAAAATACTGCGGTTCGATTCTTCCGAGCTTGAGCTGCAGGATCATTTCCCGGGTCATCCGTTCCTCCTGCGTCGTCTCGAATGCCCGGTTCAAGGGCAGCTCTCCTGATTCCAGCGCATCCAGATACCCGTCCCAGTGCGTCTGATTCTGAAAATGGAGCCCATTCACGTGCGAGAAGGAGGCTACACCCGCTCCGATCAGATCACTGCTGCGCCAGAGAGAATCGCGATACATGAACTTTCCGGACCTTCCCTTCTTCACCAAAGTGTAGGCGCTGGACACCTCATACCCGGAACTCGTGAACGTGTCGATCGCGTAGGCGTGCCACTCCCGCTTCAATTCCCAATCCGCCACGGGAATCTCCTCACCCCCATCATCCAGAATCGCTTTCGAATACACCGTATTGAAGGGCAGCTCCATCTGGTAAATCGTCAAACTGTCCGGATCCAGATCCAGCGTTCGCTGAACCGTATCCTTCCAGTTGTCCCACGTCTCGCCCACCATCCCGGAAATCAAATCCACATTCACCTGATCGAATTCCAGAGCGTTGACCCAGGGCATCACCTCGTATACCTCTTTGGACACGTGGGCACGGCCATTTTCTCGAAGGATCTCATCATTAAGATTTTCGATTCCGAGACTCAGCCGGGTCACCCCGATCTCCTTGATCGCCTCCAGCTTGCTCTGCGTCAGCGTCCCGGGCTCACACTCGAACGCCACCTCCTCCGCGTTCTCCCACGTCATCGTCCTTTTCAAACGATCCACCAGCGCCTTCAAGTGTTTCGCGCTGATATAAGAGGGTGTCCCGCCACCGAAGTAAACAAAGCTGGGCGTCCTTCCCTTGAATCGGGGAAGTTCACTGTAAAGTTCGACTTCTCGCCCAAGCGAATCGAGATACCTCTGGATATCCGCGGCATTGCGATCCGTGTACACTCTGAAATAGCAGAATTTGCAGCGCTTCCGGCAGAAGGGGATGTGAAGATATAATCCCAGCGGAGGAGCGTCGGCGCCAGCCGGTGCGTTGAGCACTTCCTCGACTTTACCCACACCCGAATCCGTCCAGAATGAAAAGGGGGGATAGTTCGAAACGAACACACTGCCCACCTCCGTCTGCTTCCAATCCCGCTTGGTCGTTGCCGGCTCCGGCGTCACTGTTTTATCCACATCACTCATTCTTTAGCCTTCTTCCCGAAACAGTAAAGAAACCCGTCAGTTGTCCCGATCAGTAACCGCTCGTTCGCCACACTTGGCGAAGCCACAAAGGAAGATCCGGCCACAAACTCCCATACCGGCTTCCCTGTATTCTTATTCAACTCCAGCAGCACACCGTCCATCGTTGCCACAAAAATTCTCCCGCCAACAATAACCGGAGATGCGTCCAGCCTCGCCCTGTCGCGATAAATCCACAACAGATCCCCTGTCATCGGATTCAGCGCGTGGACCATCTTGTCGCGACCGGCCACAACCACAATTTCGTTTGTGGCAGCAGGCGACGCGTAGAATGGAAAGTGCTGTTTCTCGTGTTCATATCTCCAGGCCACCTCGGCCGCTGCCAGATCCACGCACAACACCTGACTGCCAAAAGTCCCGACGAATGCCCGACTGCCCATCACGGCGGCGCTCGCCCCTACATAGTCTCCCAGAGGAATCCGATGTCGTTCACTGCCGTCACTCAGACGAACGCATCTCATCTGCCCGTCGCAACCGGCGATCAGCGCCACCGAGTCCACCAGCGCCGGAGTACCGTGAACATAACCTTCCGTCTCCAACTTCCAGATCAGCTCGCCCCTGGCGCTTGAGAGACAATACAGGAACTGGTCGTAGGAGCCGAACAGCACCCGGTCACCCGACACGGCTGCGGACGAAGTAATGCCACCACCGGACTGGAATGTCCACAGCGCTTCGCCTGAGCGGGAATCCACGGCGTGAAACACGCCCGCTTCATCCCCAAAAAACACGGCATTCCCTGAAATCGACGGAGAAGACTTGATCTCGTCCGTTGCTTGATACTTCCAAATCTCTTTGCCGTTCTCCAGGGAAAAGGCATAAAGAAATCCGTCAAGCCCACCCACAAAAACGATACCGCCTGCAACGGTGGCCGTGGACTCTATTCCCTCGCCAACTTCCGAAGTCCAGAGCGGTTCGAGATGATCCGGCAGGCTTCCGGAGGCCACACCCGTGAGCTGTGCATTGCCCCGAAAACTCGGCCAGTCGTTGTCTTCCGAAAATGCCGAACCGGTCAGCAGACAAAGCACCGAGATCACGACAAGAATCGCGCCCGAGAATTTGCCAGTTATCTGTGATCCCCGAAGATCGTCAAACAAGTGAGAAAATCTCATAAGAACCTGTAAAACATATCGGAAATTGACAAATTGACAAGCGCCGTGTCCGAGATCATTGACCACTGAATGCGGCCGTGTAGAGATCCTGGAAATCCGACACATCGAGCGAACGCGGATTGAACGTGCCGGTCCATTCGTCACACGCAAGTCTTGCCAGCTCAGGCAGATCGCTTTCCTTTACCCCTGCTTTCGAAAGAGACTCAGGAAAATCTGCAACCTGTGCAAAATGCGTGACCCGCTCACCCAGAGCGTCGGCGTCACACCCTGAAACATCCAACCCGTCATAGAATCCTGTAACACCATTGAACCGGATCACGGACGGCAGCATCAAACCCACCGCCACACCGTGCGTGATTCCGTGCCTTGCCGTCAACGGATTTGCACACGCGTGCGCCGCGCCCAGCATAGACGCCTCGATGGCCGCACCAGCCAGGTGAGCCCCCAGGAGCATATCTCCTCGCGCTTCCACTGAAGCCTCGCCACCGACCACCTCTTCAAAACTCCTGGACAGGAGCGCCCAGGCTCGCCTGGAGAACATCTGCGAAATCTCGTTACGTTTGGTACAGACATAACTCTCGATGGCGTGCGCAAGAGCGTCGATCCCGGTTACGGCAGCCACCTCGCGGGGCAGCCCCACTGTCAGCTCCGGATCCAGCAGCACGATTCGGAAACGGGCCTTGCGATCGCCGCAGGCCATCTTCTTGTGCGTGTCCGGATCGGAAATCAGCGCATAGGACTGCGCCTCACTCCCGGTTCCCGAAGTGGTCGGAATCCCGATCGACGGCAGCATTGGCTGCGAGGCCTTACCGGATCCCCAGTAGTCCGCCATCCTTCCGCCATTGGTCAGAAGAAAATTAATACCCTTCGCGCAATCCATCGCGCTTCCGCCCCCCAACCCTACAATCAGATCGATCTCCTCTTGTTCGCTAGCAAACGTAGCACCTTCCGCCACGTGCTCCGTCGTGGGATTTTCGCCCACACGATCGAACACAAAAACATCCAGGGAAGCCGCCTCAAGCGACTGCACGGCCCGCGCTGAAATGCCGGCCCTGACGATCCCCGGATCTGTCACCACAAGAACACGTTTTCCACCCAGCTCTTTTGTCAGTTCTCCCAACCGCCTGATACACCCGGGTTCGTAGATCACCCTGATATCGGGCCAATAATCGAATGACGCCATCATTTCCGTACCGACTTCCCCGGCTATCTAAGCCCCCTGAGCCCACTGCAGGGCGCGCTGGCGATAGAGATGTTCAAACAAATTTCCCTCGTGGGGCTGGTCCCACGAAATCTGCATTGTAGGAATAGGGCCTACATTCAATCTCTCCACATTGGGAGATCCCAGCAATTCGTCGATAAACTCCTGATCTTCCGTCAACGCCGTCAGCGTCAACGTCGACCCGATTCTCTCAAGGAGCTCCTCCCGAGGCGCTTCGACCACACTCACGAACGGGAACAGAAACTCGGTATTGGCCAGCGGGTGATCGGGATCTTCACAGTAAATCACCGTCGGGCTCAAAAATGTCAAACCATCCAGCTTAACCACCCGGTCTGTCCCTCTAATCTCGGCGGTCAAATCAACAGCACCAGGCACCCTGAGCCCATTGTCGATCATTGCGGAAAGCTGTTCCGCCAGGGCAGGTCTGGTGAACGCAGCGATCCGCGCCTCCGGATCGTCCAGCGCCCTGGGGGTAATCTTGGCGAGTCGCTCAGCCAGTCCTTCGGCCATCTCCCGCCCGTTCGCCGGCATCCATACACCCGACGCGTTGATGCAGGACCTCCCGCCATTCCGCACCACAGAAGTCTCGATCACATCGAGGTATTCCGCCCACTGTCCCGCCAGATCTGCTCCAAAAAGCACCTTGCTCCTGCCCGGGCCGTGGAGTTGGACTCTGGGGTCCGCTTCCCAGGCGGCCACCGTCGACCCTCCGCCGAACAAAAGCGACCGACCACAGCGCATCAGAATCTCGGCTGCGCCGGCGTGATCGGTAGGATAATAGCCGAACGCCTCGGGTGGGCACCCCGCCTCGATAAACGCACTGGCGATCCGGAAAGGTGTCCACGGCTCCTCGCCACCCGGCTTCAGCACGAGAGGCACCTTCAGCGGAATCGCCGGAATCCACAGCGAGTGCACCCCGGGCGAATTGCTCGGCAGGACCGCGCCCAGGGCGTCCGCCTGTCTCAGGTAACTCAGCTTCTGCCCGCGTCCTTGTCCGTCAAGCACACTCAGGTCGAGACCTCGCGTCAGTCCACCTAGAATCTCGGCCATCTCCACACACACCAGATGGATCTTCTCCATATTCGCCCGGCAGAGAGATTCCGGCATTCCCGTCGTACCCGAGAGTTTTCGCACATAATCTTCCGGCGACTGCGATGCGCCGTCAACATCGAGCTCCCCCTCCATAAAGAGGGCGCCTGCCTTGCCGCAAATCTCTACGAGCTGCGCAACCTCGAATCGCTCGAGCGCTTCCCGTGCGGAAGCGACCTCAAGAAGATCCTTCGCCACCAGCCCCCTGTTCGCCTGACTCACCGTAGCCAGGGGCTCACCCGTCTGAATGTGGGTCACCTCGACCGTATTCAAACTTCGATAGGGACGTCCGTATCTCAGAACTGGAATATGCATAAGTCTATTCTTCTTGGATTGGATATCAAGAATGGAGAATTACTGCGGAGAAATGCGACAATCGATTGCAGGTGTTCGCCCCGTGACACCTGGCGAAACACATCCTAATAGACACCTACGGTCACGGACTCGTGCAGCTGGGTCAGCAGCCTCAGATTCTGCACGCCGTCCCAGGGGTATCGCTCGATGGGTTCGGCACGTTCGGCCTCGTCCCGTTCGAGGAATCTGGGCATAAAGAACTCACGGGTCATCGTCGTCAACATCACCCTCCCGGTCTCGCCATAATCAACCGTACGATCCACATTGTCCGGATCGACAAGCTCGATTACCGCCCGAGGGTTCGGAGGGTAATAAGTAATCGCATAATCGTCCGCCGGATCGAAGGGTCGCGAGTAGGCCAGCCCCATCAGCGTATTGCCATAGGTGGGCACAAAATCGATCCCCGGAACCAGCTCCTCCCGGGCGAACCGGTGAAACTGCGCGTCCATCTCCGTTCCGCCACAGAAAATCCCGGTGATACCCGACTTCTTCAGCGACACTTTTTGGCACAGCGCCTCGAGCAGCTTGGGTGTCGTAAACAGACACTTCACATTGTCATTCGCCCTCAGAACCGTCAGCGCCTGATCGATCACGTGGCTCTTGTAAGACTCCATCTCCTGGAGCTTGCCGCCCTTCACCAGCTTGTTCACCCAGCGCGGATCCAGATCCACCAGAAAACAAATCCCACTTCGCACCTGGGCGAGATACTCGACTGCGAGTCTCAAACGCCTGGGGCCGGTGGGCCCCAGCATCAGCCAGTCGCTCCCTTTGGGAAAGGTCTGATCGGACAGGTGATCGCTGAACAATTCGTAGTCCACCCGAAAATCTTCGACATTTACCCGATACTTGGGCACGCCCGTGGAGCCGCCCGTCTCGAAAACGAACACCGGTTTATCGGCGAACGCCTTCGGTACCCACCGCCGCACCGGCCCACCCCTGAGCCACTCGTCCTGGAAGTGACCCAGCAGCTTCAGGTCATCGTATCCGCCGATCTCCTTCACCGGATCGAAATCCAAACCCTCACGGAACTCGAGCCAGAAGGGACAGCCCGTGGCGGGATCGAAATGCCACGCCACCATCTCTCGCACGTGGCGATCCAGTTCAGCCTGCGCGTCTGTCACGCCTTGCAGCATCGAAACTTCAGATTTTGATATACCGAGATCTGCCATTTGCTATCCAATGCCTCAACTTTAAATATCCCGCATTACTCAGATTGACTGATTGCAAAGAGTGTGTTTCGACTGCCCACATAGAGCACGCCATCTTTCGCGATCGGCGTTGTATACACCGCGCTGCCCATATTCACTTCAAAAAGCAGCTTGAATTTCTTGCTCGCCTCGATCACCGCAACGTCACCGTCCTCGTCACCGACATAGACCTTCCCGTCGGCCACCATTGTGGATCCCCAAATTGCGGCAAACGTATCGTACTTCCAGTACTGCTTTCCGCTCTTCAAGTCCAGACAATAGACGTAACCACTCAAATCGGCGATAAACAGCAGGTCGTCTTTGATGGAAACCGTCGACATCGTCCGATTGAAATCTTTCCCGCCAAAGTGCCAGACCACCCCGGTCTCTGTGATGTCGCCCTTACCCGTTGCGTCAATTGCCCACAGGTGCCCGGGTCCTTCACCGTGCTCCGGATCCTGACCGACACCGATGAACACCTTGTTGTCATACAGCACCGGTGTCGAAACGATATTGTTCCTTGTCCCTCGCCCACCCAATTCCCACTTCGCGCCCTTGGGATTGCAGTCGAACTTCCAGATCAGCTCACCTGTTTCGGGCTCCAGTGAATAGATCCAGCCGTCTCCACCGGGAAAGATCACCTGCGGCTTCCCGTTTACCATCCCGTAAGTCGGGTTCGACCATTGACCGTGCAGAATGGATTCGCCGGGGAGGTCCTTCTCCCAGACCACCTTGCCCGTCTTCTTGTTCAGCGCAATAAAACTGGGTGCGAACAAGGAAGGAATGTGGAAATGGCCCTCGTCCACACCATTGCTCGTCACTACGAACAGGAGGTCTCCTGCACCCACAGGCGAACAGGTCGCCAGGTTGTGCGGAAAAACGTCCAGTTCCGCCATCATATCCATTGACCAGACCACGTCACCGTCGGTCTGGCTGGTATCGGCTTCTGTGGTAATTTCTCCGTCATTCTCACCGTCCAGAAAACCTTCGGTATCAACACAGACCACTTCGCACCGGTTGGAAATATAGTAAAGCCGATCACCCTCGATAAAGGGCGTGGAACAGATCCCCTGCTGCGGCCAGTCGTTCACCCGGCCCGCAGGAAGTTTGGTGTGTGTGGACTGCCAGAGGAACTCTCCATCCGATTCACGGAAGGCCATCATCACGCCGCGATCGCCCCCCAGTTTGGGATTACGGGGCGCCTGGTTGTTGGTCCCCATATAGATCTTCCCATTCAGGATCACGGGACCGGCATACGTCTGCGAGCCCAATGCGACCTTCCACTTGATATTTTCACCTGTTTTGGGATCCCACTTGACAGGAACATTCTTCTCATTGCTCACCATATTCCGCTCGGTAGTGAACCCCCACATCGCCGTCTCCTGTGAGAATGCGGCCGTGGCAACAGCAAGCAAAACAAAAGTCAGAATCGTACTACGCATCGAACATCTCCCGCTGAATAAATGAAATGGATTCCTGGACAACCGAATCACCAGAGCCTAATTCTGCGTAACCTTCAAATTGTCATAATAGATCTCAGCCGCTGAGAACCCGTACAACCCGGGACTTCCTTCCCTGTTGGGGAGCGGATCTTCGGCCGTAATGGTCCAGGTGTCCGGCTCGGCCTCGGAGGTTTTCCAAACCTTTCCTCGAATCAGGGCCTTCCCGCCGGAAATCTCCACCGTAAGCTTCATCGTATACCAAACATCCGATGCCCATGCAAAATCGATCGTTTTGGCCATCCGCAAATCCGACGTCCAAGACCGGACCTGCAGCCTTTGATGATTCCCCATCATATCCAGCGTATAACGGTTGGCGACCAGACCCATATCCGGTCTCCTGCGTCCCTTCTTTGTTCCCATCAGGTCCACCTGGATCGTATATCCGCTCAGATCGTGTGGTCCGATATAGACATTCGATCGGTCCAATCCTCTGGACACGGGCGCCTTCACCAACACCTTGTTTTCCTTCTGAGCTCTCACAACGAATTTGTTTCCTGCGCGGATCCAGTGAACAGGTTTCGTCCCTTCTTCCAGGGACTCGAAATCCTCGGTCCAGTCCAGCGGCGCAATCACGCGAACCCTCGAGGTCGCCTCGAGGTCGCCAACTCGGGCCACAAGGAGACCGACCTGGGAGCCCGCTGCCTGGTCGGGCGTAAGCTTTCCGCCCGCGACCTGCCCGGCGATCCCCTTAAGCGACCACTCCGCCTCCATTGGCCCGATCAACTGACCTTTCGCGTCGAAGGCACGAGCGACAAATGCTTTCGCCTGGCCGGGTTGGATGAGTACTTCTGCAGGAACCACTTGGATCGTGGCGGGCTTTGCACCGGCGCCAGCCTTATTGTCTACCGGCTTGTACTCAGTTGCGGATAGAACGAATCTGGCCATCGGATCGCCGAGACAATAGAGGCCGCCCTCGGTAGTGAAAAAGATTCGCTTGTAGGCAATGGCCGGCGACCCGTAGATCTCAGCGAAACGGCCCTCCGGCATCGTCAGCCGATCCTTGTCCAGAGACTCAGGTTCAGCCCCCGTGCGAATAATCTCGAAAGTTCCATTCACATCATTTGCAAAAATCTTCCCGTCCGCCCAGACCGGGGAGCCCTTCCCGACGGTGGCCACGTTATGGACCCAAATTTCCTTGCCGGTTGCTGCGTCCACACGATGCAAGTTGGCCGAGTTGTCCACAAAATACAGCGAGCCGTCGTGCACGACCGGTGAGGTATACCCCACCGTGGATTCGTCGAAACGCCACACCTCGTGAGTCTTTGTGACATCTCCCGTACCTGTACCATCGATACAAACGACGCGTCCCATCGACGTGTTGTCCATATTCTCTTCACTGTGCGAGGCATATACACGCGAACCCTCCACCACCACGGAGGAGTTGATTCCGCGCTTGCTCAGCTGGAACTTCCACACCATTTCGCCCGTATTCATCTTCAGAGCGTAGATCGCACCGTCTGCGTTCCCCGCCACGAGCACTCTCTGACCATTGATCTCAGCCACCACCGGAGTGGAGTAAGTTGTATCCTTCGGCGGTCCCCCAGGGGTGGAAATCCAGACTGTTTCCCCTGTGCGCTTGTCCACCGCGTAATACCTGTGCCTGCCGGGCATATGACTTCCCCAGCTCGTATTCAGAAAACTGATCACCACGAGATCTCCGTCAACAAACGGCGTGTGGGTGCGCCCGCCATAGCCCGAAATGCGGCCCACTTCCTCCGTTAACGATCTCGACCACAAAATCTTGCCATCTCTGTCATAGCAGATGAACGTGCCTTGAACACCGTGAGCGTAGATATTCCCGGTCTCCGGGTCGCCAGCCAGACTTGCCCAACCCACCCTGTTGAAAGGGATTGTGGTGTGATATACATTGAACGCGTGATCCCAGACAACAATCCCTGTCTCCGCGTCGAAGCAGGCCACCCGCTCCTGCTCAGTAATATCCTTACCCGATCGCCCGATCACGTAAACGCGACCATTCAGCACGATTGGTGTGGACCTCCCGACAAAATCGGCCTTCCAGATCAGATTCTCTCCGTCAGGTGACCAGTTCGAAATCAGCCCGGTTTCCGGCGATACCCCGTTCTGAAAAGGACCTCGCCAGTGCGGCCACTCTGAAGCCTCTGCTGCTGACCAGGTGAGTGTGGCCGCCAAAGCCGTAAACATCAATCTTTTCATCCTCATATTCGCCCTCTGTCTCGTATTTTGAACGGAAAACGCGCTGTCCGAATCCAACCGAATTGCAGGTAAGATAGTATATCGGTAACACCCCGTAAAATCAAGAGGAAGCTCCTGCGCTTCCCCGGTCACAAAGCGCTTTTCAGGCAGATCGATTGAACGCGTGATTCCAGGCAAGAAGCCCGGTCTTTGCGTAAATACAGACTGCCCGGTCCTGCTCATCCGCGTAGGGGGACGGTGATATTCACCCGTTTAATAAAATCCAGTCGACTGGACTATTTTATAGTAATTTATTTTATCAGATATTAATATTTGTTTACATTCGATTTATATCAATACTATTAAAATATATCTTTATAAAACTATTTAGTATTATTTATGACTTTCAGTGCATTTTTCGATGCCCGATTCCGTCGCACCTGTTCTACATTCCCCTGGGCCCTTTACCCGGCCTCGCTCCGCCTTCGCGACGCCCTGTCATTGAATCAAGTCCTAAATCCACAACAAATTATACTTGACCCTGCTCCAGCAGATCTGTACCTTTACGCGTGTAAATAGGAGTTCCTCCCCAGGCGAATGTTGGAACTCCCCAACTCATCACTATTAAGCATCGAAGGTCTCCCTCAATGTCCTTCATCTTCCTCCTGCTGCTCTTGCTGGGTACGATCATTTTCTGCCTGGTAACCCTCTTCTCATACTTCCACGAAGTTGCCGCATATACCCAGAATCTCCACGAAGTCCAACAGCGGATCGATCACAATCGGGAACGGCTCGCCGAATACGAAACGTGCATCGCTGTCCTCGAGGACAGTATCCCTCAAAGCCAGACCCGCGTCGACCGGCTTCGGAACTGGGTAGCGCTCCTCAAGGGACAGGCCGGCCGCCTTGAATCGGAAAAAGCCCTTCTTGCAGGGCAGCCGGGAACCGCCGGCGCCAGCGGATCGGGGGGCTGATCGTGGAACTCGGAATCGTCATAGTTTGTACGATGATCGTGGTGTCCGTCAAAAGCCTGACAGCGGTATCGATCGGCAACCACAAATCATCGATCAAGGATTCGGAACAGGAAGAATCCGAGATCGCAAGAAAACTCTCCAAGGTTGAAGACAAGCGCCTCCAGCTCGAACGAGACGATGCAACACTGGAGCGGGAGGAAACACTCCTGGTCAATGAGAAAGACCTCCTCTTTATCAAGATCAAGACCCTTGGCGAAGAACCCATTCCTGAAGATGAGCTCGACGTCATCGCGGCTGGAGGGAACGGTTCGGCCAGCGACGAGGTAGGTGCAGAGAATCAGGACGAAGACGATTCACCCGACTCCGAAGAATCAGTTTCCGATCTGACCGGGGCAGGTCCCGCGGACTCGAGCCGGTTGAGAATCCTGGTGGTAGACGACAATGACGACCTTCGCGAGGTACTCGACGAGGCCCTCTCGCGTGATTACAGCGTAACCGAAGCGATCGACGGCCTGGACGCCCTCGCAAAAATCATCAAAGAGCACCAGGAGTTCGACCTGGTCATCACCGATCTCAAAATGCCCAATGTCAACGGAATCACCTTCATCGAACACCTTCCCGAGCCAACGCCCACGATCGTCATCTCCGGATTTCTCGAATCGCCAAAATTCCAGGAGGCGCTGAGTCGCCTGAACCCCACCGCAGTCCTCCAGAAACCGTTTCAATTAAGCGAGTTACGACAGACAGTCGAAGCCGCAGCCAGGGAAATCCTGAGTACAAACCGCAGGAGCGCTGCCTGAGCACCCGGATCGGTTTGCAGAACGATAGTGGAACAGTCTGATGCGCAACCCAACTTCCTGCACCACGCCAGGTACCTGCCGGCCGCTTCTTCCACTCACCATTTCTTGATTGTGCAGGCATAGCCAACGAGAAAGTTACTTCAAATTGCCTTCCCTATTGAACAACCTCCCGCACGCAATTTCTGCATTTCCAGCCCGTGTTTCAGAGCCAGAGACCCTGACAGATGTTTGACGGATTCAAACGTCTCTTCGGCGGCCGGGAAGGGTCACGCCCCGCTCGTCCGAAACGAAGACTTCGTCGGAAGCGCTCCACGCTTGCTACGGGCTCCGAGGATCTGACCCTGTCGGAAGACCTAATCGGCCGCGCCGCAGAAGCAAAGGCCGTGATTTCCCTCCTGAAAACCCACAGAATCGTTTACCTCACCGGTCCTCCCCGTATCGGTAAATCCTGCCTGGCCAAGCTTGTTGCAGAGAAATGGCGGCGATTCGGCCCGGCATTTCTGTATACCTGCCCGGCAAGCCGGGGAATCGGTCATCTCTTCGGCTTCCTCGCAGATTTTTTCAAGGCCAACTTCGACAGAGGATTCGAGGAGATTCACACAGAGCCGGACTCCAACGACGACGACAAATGCGTGGCGCTCGCGGAAGCCCTGAAAAGAGGAAGTCACCTCATTATTCTCGACAGCTTTGGACGTGTCGACGCTAGGAGGACCTACCGAACCCTTCTGAAGACCACGAGTGGGGAAGACGTAAAGGGTAGAATGCTCGTCTGCTGTCGATCACTCCCGGAAAATCGGCCGGAGGGATCCGGGGCCTATGAACTGGGCGGCTTCAACAACAAAGACGTCGTCACCTATGCCCACAGCCAGGGGTTCAGCGGAAATGAATTCAGCGGCCTCAGAAGAAAGTTCACGCATCCCTACCTTCTGAAACTGCTGATTTGCATCGCCGGGACACGTTCGATGAGCCCGGGAGAAATCCTCGGGCAGCTCGCCCAGGAGGACCTCGAAAGCGAACTCCTCGCAGAAATATACGAGGACCTCACGCCCAACGACCACAACGCCATCGATGCCCTCAGCGTACTTCGAAAGCCATTCAGACAGAAGGCCCTCGAGATCTTTTCCGACGACCCGAACGCCACCTTGCCGAGAAGTGAGATACTCGAATTCCTCATCGAACCCTCAGACGGATGGCTGTCCGAGCTCCACCCACTTTTCAAATCGTTCTGCAGCGATCGGCTGATCAAAGATCCCGACCTCGATCGCGGGAGCCACAGTAAAGCGATTGAATACTATGACTATCACGCAAGATCCGGCGGTCAGTACCTCGCCGTTGCCACCCTTGAGAAGGCCTGGCACCTCACCCAGTCCGAGCGCCCGTTGGAGGGACTCAGAATCCTCGCGCAGTACAGCAGGATCATCATTTCGTTCGGCTTCGGAACCGATCTCCACGTAATGATCAAGCCGCTGGAGGCGGAATTCGTCACCGACGGCCGCTGCGACACGGACGAGAAGGCAGCGGTCCTGATGGACCTCTCCAGCATATACACCCAGCTCCAGGTAATCGATGTGAATGACAATCACCTCCGGGCGATCAGATATACAGGCGCTGCACAGGAATATTTCGAGACCGCCGAGCAAAATGGATCGAGAGCAACCGCTCTGAATATTCAGGGAATGGCCTGTGCTGGCCTCCCCTCCGGCAACCCAATCAAGAATCTCGACCGCGCCTTCGAATGCTACCGGGAGTCCCTGCTCATTTACAGCAGCGAGGGCGTCCCGAACGGATGTGCCGTGGTGCACAACAATCTCGGGACAGCCTGGATCGTTCTTTCCGGACTGGGTGAGGAGAACCACCACGGGAGAGCCATTGGCCACTTCAAACAGGCGCTGAACTTCTTTACCGACGATGCCGATCCATATACGAGGGGACTGGTGGACAGCAACCTCGGCCTCACCTATTGCCTGGTAGGCAAAGGGAAAGAGGGGATGGAATACCTGAACCTGTCTCTCAATTATTTCACACACGACAAATTCCCGAAGGAGTATGCCGAGACCCAGGCCCACCTTGCAGATGCCAACAGACTCAGCCTGCCGGGAAGCCGAATCACCCGCCTCGAAGAGGCCATTTCTTTTTATGGCAAAGCGCTGCTGATTCTGGAAGAAGAGATCTTCCCGGAAGACTTCGCATCCATACAACACCGAATCGGGATCTGCCATCGACAATTGGCTATCTATCAAGAAAAACAACGGCATATTTCCGGGACGATCAAATGCTATCAGAATGCGCTCCGTGTTTATACACCGGGCGGTTTTCCTTTTTACCACGAAATGATTACACTTAAGCTGGAGCGGGACAGGGTGCAATTTGAAGAGATCAAACCGCGAAAGGTGGAGGGTGAAGCACCCGAGCCTGGTTGAAGTTTCTTCGGACAAGTGCGGATGCAATTCATCGGGTAACCCAGATTTCAAAAAACACCAAAGGAGTAAAAATGAACAAAGCCTTCAAGTTTGTCACACTGCTCGTACTGATGATCTCAATTACATTTGGAACCTCTGTCGCAGAACAGGGCGGTGTCGCCCTGAGCCTGAATGCCGGAACACTCGGCATCGGGGGTGACCTCACCATTGGACTGACGCCCAAGGCCAACGTGAGAATCAAAGCCAACGGGTTCAAATACAAATACGATACCACCCAGGACGAAATCGCTTACAAATTCGAACTGGGTCTGCTCTCTGCAATGAGCGTGGTCGATTTGCATCCCACCGGCGGCGGCTTCCGATTGACCGGCGGATTAATGTTGAACAAGAACAAAATCGATGCTGATGCCCAACCTTCCACCTCATACACCATCGGTGACAATACCTAGACTGGCTCTGAGGTGGGTACGATGACCGCCAAGCTGGACTTTAAAACAATCGCGCCTTATGCTGGGCTGGGCTGGGGCAATGGGGTTGGAGAAGACAAGAAACTTGGCTTTACGCTCGATCTGGGGGTCGCTTTTCAGGGCTCCCCGGAAGCCACGCTCGCAGCAACCGGCGGGGTCCTCGCCACGGACGCCAACTTCCTGGCCAACCTGGAACGTGAAGAGCGCAACCTCGAGGACGATATCAAAAGCTTTAAACTGTTCCCGGTACTCACGGTGGGACTCAGCTATCGATTCAAGTAAAGCGGTCCAGTCACAGCATACCCAGCAGAAAGGGCGGGCACTGAGCCCGCCCTTTTTTCGTGTTGACCTTCACGCCTGCTTCTCGACTCATTCGGAGTCGATCATCGTCAATGCGTACTCCCTGCGGGCTACTTGCCGTTCCTCCCAATCCCAGTCCTGAACATTGCACAGTGGATAACGGTTGGGAACCTCTGCGTCCTCCCCCGCCTGCCCTCGCCTATCCATCTGGCAGGCCCGATCCTCGGATCCCTTTGACCAAGGGAAGTCCGACCTCCGGACTTCGGACACCGGACGCCTGACGCCTCTGCCTCAAGAAACCAATACATTCCTGTCGCCGAACCTGTGTATGTTATACCCTCACCCGAACACCTAAAATTTTCAACCAGGAAATGCCAATGAAAACGCTTCGAACGGTCGTAGTCGGCCTCGGCCGAATCGGTTACCGAACCCACGTGCCGCGAACCCACGAGCACCCGGGATTCGAACTGGCTGCTGTCGTGGACCCGCTTCAGGAACGTCTCGACGAAGTCCATTCCGAATACGGCACGCCCGGATATACAGACCTCGCAGCGTGTCTTGACACGGAAAAACCCGACCTGGTCACCATTGCATCTCCCACGCTCTTCCATACCGACCAGGCCATCCTTGCGTTCGAACGAGGATGCGATGTTTTCACCGACAAACCAATGGCGCCCTCTCTCGCCGAGGCGGACCGGATGATTGAAGGAATGAATCGCACCGGTCGAAAACTGATGGTCTACCAGCCGCGCCGGGCCGACGCGGACATTGTTGCACTCGAAACAATCCTCAAGAGAAATCTCCTCGGCCCCATTTATATGATCAAGGCCACACGCTGCAATTACGCGCGTCGTCACGACTGGCAGGCCTTCCTCAAGAATGGCGGAGGAATGCTCAACAACTATGGCGCCCACGTCATCGACCAGGGCTTGTACCTCACGGGAGAAAAAGCCACACACATCTCCTGCACACTCCGCACGATAGCCGCCCTCGGTGACGCGGACGACGTCGTCAAAGCCGTGTTCGAAACAGAATCCGGTGTGATCGTAGACGTAGACATCAATATGGCCACGGCGCACACAATGCCTCCGTGGCACGTCCTGGGTAAATACGGAAGCGCGGTCCTCACCTCGGGCATCTGGAACGTGAAATACTACGACCCCGCCAAACTCGAAGACGTGGCCATACAGGACGCCCTGGCGGCGCCCGGACGAAGTTACTCCAGCGGAGAGGTCATCCCCTGGCAGGAAACAACTGTAAATGTTTCGGACTTTGAACCCGTCAACTACTACGACAGGTGTCACGAATACTTTGCGCAGGACAAGGCGCCTTATGTATCGATCGATCAGTCCAGAGAGTTGATGCGAGTCCTGGAAGAATGCCGCAAGGACGCAGCGCGCCAATCGTCCTGACGCTCACCCTAGATTAGCTGCCGAGATGGCCGGCCATCTCGGGAACCAGATACTGGAGCACCCGCCGAAGCGATCACGTCCTGTCTTCCCCCTTCCCGCTTCGGAAAACAGATCCTGAGCGAACCCGAAGCGATCACCGCCTGTCTTCCCCCTTCCCGCGCCGGGAAGGGGGACCGAGGGGGTTAGGTCCCCCCTCACCAACCAACCACCACAATTCCACACCTCACCACAGGATCACTATTGTCACACTTCACCCAAATTCTCCCCAGCCTCTATCGCTTCAAAGATCTTGTAAACGTCTACGTGATCGTCCGCAACAATCGCGCCCTGGCAATCGAACTCGGCCGGGCACGCGTACTCAACCACCTGTCAGAACTGGGCGTCGACCAGCTCGATTGGGTGCTCCACACGCACCATCATCGAGACCTGTGTCTGGGCGACTCCAAAGCGGTCCAGATGGGCGCCGAACTCGCCGTCCCCGCTGCCGAAGCGGCTCATTTTGCGGACGCTGAAACGCACTGGCGAGACTGGTACATTTACGTCAACTACGACCTGCGCAACAGATACGACGCGCTTCGCGAAAGCGTTCCCGTCTCAGCGGAACTCATTCCGGGAGAATCATTCACCTGGGAAGATCTGGAATTCCGAATTCTCGAAACGCCTGGCCATACAGCCGGTTCCGCCAGCCTGCTCCTCGATCTCGATGGGAAAACCCTCTGTTTTTGCGGCGATACCATTTCGGCCCCCGGAAAAGTGCCGACCATTCACGACTTGCATTGGGGATATATGCCGCCGGGCAGCGGCATTCCCGAACTCTCGAAATCGTTGGAATCCATCCTGGGCGAATCTCCCGACATCCTGCTCCCGACCCGGGGTGAGCAAATGGATGACCCGGCCGAGGCGATCGGATTACTGCAGGAAAAACTCCAAACTGTTGAAAACCATCTCAAGCCGAACCACGGAGGTCGAAAGGATCAGGGGCTTCACCAGGTCAACGAGCACATCTGGTTTCTGGGGTGCACCTCCTACTGCATCATGCTTCCGAACGGCCACGGACTGGTTTGGGACTACGGCTATGTCCCTCGCGAATCGATCGATACCCTCAGACGAGACCACGGGCTGAAGCACATCGACGCGGTCGCTGTCAGCCACTACCACGACGACCACGTTTGCCGCATACCCGAACTCGTCCACACGGTGTGCCGCAACCAGGAGCCTCGTCCCGAAGTATGGGTATTTGAGAATCAGGCCGAAATCTACACCGATCCCACCCGCTTCAACATCCCCTGCCTCTGGCCCACGGCAATCCCGCACGACCGCGTAGTGGCTGATGGAGAAGTGGTTGACTGGCACGGCGCCAGACTCGAATTCTTCTATATGCCTGGCCAAACGGATTGGCACTGCGGAATGGTGGCCGATGTCGAAAACAAACGCTACGCATTCACTGGCGACAACCTCTGGAAGCCAGGCGATCCGGAGCGGTTGCCCAACGGCCCGGTCATCTGGCGCAATCGGCAAATCCTGGACGGAGGAACCCTCCTCGGATTTCGGAAACTGCGAGAACTTTCCCCTGATGTGATCTTACCCGCACACACCGATCCTGTCGAACCGGTCACCCCCGAATACCTCGACGCCATCGTATCGTGGGCGGAACAGATCAAACCGATGATGAAGGACCTGATCGACCAACCGGATCCGGAATTCGGCTGCGACTGCTTTTGGACCCACTTTCACCCCTACCGTCGGATCCTGTCTGCCTCAACCACGTCTTTCAAAGCCCGGATCATCCTTCGCAATCATCACGATCACGAAGCGGCCCTGAAACTGACCCCCGCTCTCCCCACGGGCTGGTCGTCCGTACCAGCTACTATCGAAACCACAGTCGCTGCCAAGTTCGACAACACCTTTGAATTCGCAATCACACCCATCGCCCTTGAGCCAACCCAACGCCACGTCCTGTCGGTAAATGTGACACTAAACGAAACCGACCACGGCGAACGCTCTGAAATGATTATCGACGTGGAATAACGCGCATCGGCTCCACGCTCTCAAGGGCGGAACACAAGGGTTTGCCTTTGATTCTGCTTCTATCGACTCTGCTCTTGAATTTCATTTGGGTTCCGCCACCAAATTCCGATATTGCCTCCCGACTTCCCCCGGACTTCGGACTTCGGACTTCGGACTTCGGACGCCTCTCCACTTCGCAACTCGCCACTCGAATCTCGCAACTCGGAACTAGCCTTTATGATTCCCTTTACACACCACCTATGCTCTTACATCGAAACTCCTTCCGTGACCAATCAACCGAATGGCGACCTCGTCTCGCTGCTGAACACCTGGTTCACCAAAGCGAACTGGTCTACCCTCACTCTCGAATCATCGTCTAACCCCGGCCTGCTCAACTTCGTGGCTCATATCGGTCCACTCGAAAACCAACTCGTCATCAACAGCCACACGGACACGATATCTCCCGTAGCCGAAGACTGGTTCAACAACGCGCCGTTCACCCTCGACCATCAGGACGGATTCTATTTCGGAAACGGTGCCGTGGACACCAAGGGGCCAACCGTTGCCGCGATCCTGAGCGCCACACAGGAAATCGATCCGGGCAAACTGAAACGTGGCATCAGTTTCTGGCTGAATCACTCTGAGGAGAACGCGATTGGCGGGGTTCCCTTGAAAGGATCGAGGGAAATGGTGGATTGGGCGAGGCGGGAAGGGCAGCGACCGGCAGCGATGATCGTGGTCGAGCCCACGGTGTTAACACCGGTCTACGCGCACAACGGCTACGCCACCGTTGCGATTGAAACGCGTGGATTGGCAGCGCACAGCAGCGTACCGGAAACCGGAGAGAACGCCATCGAAAAGATGTCCGCGGCGATCGGTCTGCTGCAGACACTGCGGGATCAACTCAGGAGCGAGTTCGACATTCCGCTCAACATCGGGCACATCCAGGGCGGGAGAGAGGATCAGGTCAATGTCGTGGCTGAGACGTGTCGAATGCTGGTCGACTTCAGGTGTCCACCGAATACGTTGACAGCCGAAGAAGTCCTGACACGTATCGAGAGAATCCTGCCCGAAGGAACCACCTGCAAATTCCACATCGAAACCATCCCGCCATTCTACTGCGCGCCCACCAAACCCATTGTCCAGTTGGCAGCCAGGATCACGGGCAAGGAGCCGGAGCAGGTGGGGTACTACGCAGATGCTGCCATCTACAAGGGATTGATGGAGGATGGTCTGCTATCGGACGGAATGCTGATATTGGGCTGTGGGGACATTCGATTTGCGCATCGCCCTAACGAAAAAATCGGCCATGCCGAAATGGAACAGGGCATCGCCGTATTTACAGAATTGATCACAAATTACTGCTGTTGACATCACACGATTCACTGCAAAAAAAATGTATAAAATACGTTTTTCACGTATTAAACTAACTGTAATGCGTAATTAATAAGCTTCCCCTCCTTTTTTCCTGCCCACTGTTCGTCATCACCTGGTTTTGACTCCGAGGCCCAATCGGAGCAGAGACGCTCAACCCCTACCCGAGGCGCTTGGCCTCCCCTACGGCGAACCCGCCGACCAGCCCCATCCATTTTACCCGATCTACTCCGCAATCCATTCCAAAGCCTCTTCCAGAGTACTGAATGACTCAGTCTTCCAGGGAGAGTCCGCCAGGCCCGCTTTATAAATCGCGCCACCGGCTTCAACCGTTTCGGAACTCGAAACCACGGCAACCTTGACCCTCGGGTTGGAGAGTGCTGCAACGCTGTCCAAAGTCGCAATTTCCCTAACTTCGTCCAGTGTGATGGAAACCTGTTGAGCATCCAGGAAATTCGCAACGATGAATCGTATCGTATCGAACCGGTCGTCACCCTGTATTTCTTTGGAGTGGCTAATAATTTCCGCTCCGGCCACCCCTCCGTAGAACCTCGTTTGCACACCAGAGGTTTTCCATTCGATAGTGTATGGCATCCTTAAACTCCTTCCGCAGAAAGGCTGTTCTGGTTGTGATTCGGCGACACAACGCGAATGCGCTGTGCATTCGGCTCTCCTTCAGACTCTTGAGAATGTAGCTCCTCTCCCTGCCCTTCGCCCACAGGCTTCAGCACGCGTTGGAGTTCCCTGAATCAAGGCTGTTTGTGCAACCTAGCCAGTGAGAATTTTCGTATGCAATGGAAGATAAGACGATCCGAGGGAAGGCTACGGAGAATGGCCTTCAGGAACCTGTGAAATAAGGGTGGGATCGGTATCTCTCTGCGGTTCAAAAGGGTCGGTGTCGCCGAACATCAAATCAGAGATCGAACCTTGTCCAGAAGAACAGGGTAGGACTTGAGGGTTTCGCCCATGCGATCGATTTCGAACATAGCTGTTTGGTCGGCCAGGCTATCCGCCCACTGCACAACGGGTGTCAACTCGCAGGAGTTACCCAGGTCCTGCAACCAGTTCGCGAAGTCATCCACCTCATTGATCGTCAAGGTCTTCGCCAGACTGGCGACGGTGGCCTCCCGCTCCTCCATCTTGGCCAGGAGATCGGGCAATGCCTCACGCGCCGCCTCGGTTAGAGATTCTGGTGACCAGACTGCCGATTCTTCGGAAGATGCAAGTGAATCATCGGTTGAACGCTCCCGTGTCTGGTCGCCAATTGGAGTTCCGTCCACCACCGATACCTCATTCAGAATGATGTGAAAGGTGCTGCCGGTACCCACCTGACTGGTCACGGAGATCTGCCCCCCCATCGCATCCAGGAGTCGCTTCGTAAGCGTCAACCCCAGCCCGGTGCCTCCATACTCATTGATGCTTTGGTCCTGCTTCTGAGTGAACGGTGCGAAGACTTTCTCCACCTGATCCTCAGGAATGCCGATCCCCGTGTCACTTATATCGATCTGTAATGTGACGTGTCCCCCATCGGGTATTGCCTTTGCATCAACCGAAATGTGTCCCGCTTGAGTAAACTTGATCGCATTGTCCAGCAGATTGTAAAGGACCTGCCCAAATCGGCTCTCATCCAGCGCCACGGATCGTGGAAGCTCGGGGTCCAGTTGCAGGTTGAACCCCAACTGCTTACTACCAGCCTTGGGACTGTACACGTTTTCCGTGTCGGCAAAGACCTTCAGCAGATCTACTTCGGTCAGATTAAGGTCGAGATCACCGGCCTCCAGCCTGGAAAGGTCCATTATATTGCTGAATAATTCGAGCAGCGAGTGACTGCTGGACTGTATGGATGCGAGGTATTGCTTTTGCCTGGGATCCGTGAGCAGGCCACCCAGGATCTCGGCAAACCCGGTGATTGCGTTCATCGGCGTCCGGATCTCGTGAGACACATTCGCCAAAAAGACGCTCTTGGACTTGTTGGCGGCCTCTGCTTCGCTGGCCAGCCGCAATGCCTCATTTCGTGTGGCCTCCAGCGCTTCGGTTCTCTCCTGCACCCTCGCTTCCAGTGTATCTCTCGCCTCTCTCAGCTCCCCGTCACGAGACTGGATCTGCTCGAGCATCTCATTGAACCCTGCCGAGAGCACGCCAAGCTCATCGGTTCCCCCACTCGGCACACGCCGATCATATCTGCCACTCTCTGAGACGTCCCTTGCCGCGTCAGACAGATCCTCGATTCTGCCGGACAGGGTTCGCTGCAGCATCACCGAGAGCGCGAACGACAACACCAGACCTACCACGAGCACCAACCCGGCATTGATCGCGAATTCCCTGGTTTTCTCGGCGAAGGCTTCGAGATTCGAACGAACAAAGATCGTACCGACAAGTTCCGCATCTCTGATGATAGGGAAGAAGAGCTCCAGAGCGTCTTCCGTAAACCGATGGCCTTCACCGGGAGTCTCGGGTATGGAACGATTCGGCTGCGGTGCAAGAGAGTAGGTCGCAAAAACCGAACCCGATGCATCGTAGATACAGGCGTCTGTGATCCCCTCTGCAACCGAAAGAGACCCGAGGGTCTCGGCGGCCGACACCTCGTCCAGGAACCTCAGCGACGAGATCGTATTGTCTCCGATCAACTCCGCGTAGGACTGCAATCTGCTTACAAGTGATGCACGATAGGTTGTAAGGTCGCTCCATACGAACACCGCACTGGCCAGAACCAGAACCGCTGCTGCGGTGATCAATTGCATGGTGATAAGTTTGCGGCGGATCGTCATAGGGAATAACCAGTGGGCTTTCTTACTGCGAGTCCTTTTCATCAACCAGGATCGACAGGTTCAGCATCTTGGCGCCAACAACCAGACCTGCTCGTTTGAGCGCCTGCAGACTCACCTCGAACCTCAGTCTCTCTTTCACGACCACGAAGTTGACAGCAACACCTTTGCCTGCCAGTCCATCCGTATCGCCAATCAGCAGCACATGCGATGATTCAAGCTGTACTCCCAGTGAATCCAGCGCGGCAACGTGAGGCGCCGAAACAAAGAGAATGTTGCATGGGCCTATCCCGCTGGCTTCCGGGAATACCTTAACCTCCATTCGTTTACCCTTCACCATTCGCTTCTTGGAAATCGCCCGAAGCGGTACTGCCACAGGATCCTCGCCAAGAATCCCCACGGTGATATTGTCCTGGGCGCTCTCGGGCCACCTTACGTACCCGATAATATTGAAAATGAAGGCCGCTTTGAGCCGAATTAGCCTTTCCTTGTCCACGGCGAAAGCGTCTGAAACTACCGCCAAACATGCCAATCCCACCACCGCCAGGAGAAGGAACCTGCGCAGGTTCGGCGGGCCTCCACCTTCACACAAACGTGCAGGACCGATGCGCCTTCTTTTCTGCGCGCTGCCCCTCAGGACGATGGATTGACCGAACGTATCGACAGGTTTCATATTAGAACAGATATCGCAAGTCAACTGACAGTTTTCGTCTTATCTGCGTATAGATCGGATACTCATATCGTGCCTTGTCAAGAGCGTTGGTGGCGGATAATTTTGCATGGAGATATTCCCCGGAAAATTTTGACACTGCAAGGTCTACAGTCCAGTAATCATCTACGGGTTCAAAATCGACTTCCGGATAAGTGACCCCACCCACATATCGGAAGCGAGCATCGGCCGTGATCGTGCCCGCGTAGGAGATCCCGCCGCTGAGTTTGGCCTGTGGTGCACCCAGCCATTTCTCCTCGATCGAGGAAGCGTCCTTGATCTTTCCTCTTTGGTAAGTGTAGTTCAGGAAAGCCCTGGTGTCCTTCGACAGGTCATGCTTCAGTTCGATTTCGACGCCACTCAATTTGATACGATCACCGATATTGGTGATTCCGATATTGAGTTCATCGGGTGCATTGTGATATACGATCAGGCCCAGGTTTCGCTTGATCGTATTCTGGAAGACCTCGAAATCCACGTAGGTCCTTGCGTCGGGGTGGAGGCGAAGTCCCACTTCATACGCCGTGAGCTTTTCAGGATCCGGCTTCTCGCCGGGCACAAGCGTGCCAACCTCTGTGGTGGCGTCAATCTGGCTCCCCTTCAGCCATCCTCCGGGAAACCGCACGAAGTAGTGACTCTCGTCAAAAGAAGGTCGTCGAAACGAGGACCCGGCCATCAGGCGTAAATTGGCCTTCTTCTTGTGGAGATCGAGATTTAGCGTCGCCCGAGGTGTAAACTCCCCATCCAGGCTGCTCCACTTGTCGTAGCGCCCCGAGAGAGTCAGGAGAATCCTTCGGTCGGCAAACGCCACTTGATCCTGTGCGTAGATCGACCAGAGGTTGTCGGATTCGTCATAGATGTAGGGCGGTGTATTGGCAATGTCACGGCTCCCGACGAAACGACTTGCATTGCCCCCAAAGATGATGTTCTGGTTGGCCAGAGGGCTCAGGGTGTACTGCAAGTCGACATCGATCCCCTGGCTCTTCCGAAGTTCGTATTTAAAAACGTAACCGCCATTGGACCAGCGCTTGTTCTCCTGCCACAAATCCCTAACACCAAGCCGGATGCCGACCTCGCCACGGCCAACGGGAAACTTTGCCCGGTTGTTCAGATAAATCGTTCGTTTCGAGGACAGGTCGATACTGCGATCGCCGGCGCTGGCGTTATATCCTTCCTCGTCGGATGATATACCACCTTCGCTGTTGAACTCTGTGTCGCCGCGCTTGTAGTCCAACCGGTAGGTCATCGCATAAATATCTGCCCAGTCCTTGATACCATAGTTTGGTGCCGCTTGAATCGCTGCGGGTGTCTCGGCATCTCCCTTTTTCTCAGTCCGGGTGAAACGCCCTCTGATCGCCACCGCAAAATCCTCATTGAGCGGGTGCGCGAAACCGATCTGGTAGGTCTGTGTGCCGCGCTCACCATAGGAAATCGATGCCGAGCTCTTTCGCTCGAATGCAGGAAGGGTAATGATGTTCACCACCCCCGCCTGGGCGTCCGCTCCGTACATGGCTGAGGATGGGCCCCGAACGACTTCGATGCGATCGATATCTTGTTTTGCCAATGGAAGCGTAGGCCACTGCACGCCGCCGTAAACGACGACATTTATGGGCTGGCTGTTGACCAGGATGAGCATCTTGGGGGTTTCGTCATACGCCAACCCCCGAGCGGCCACATCTTGATCGGTATGGGTCTTGGTATAGCCGTCCATCCCGACAACGTACTGGAGCAACTCGGGAATCGTGTTGGCAGACGACTGCAGAATGTCATCACGGGAAATGATAGAGATCGCCGATGGGGCCTCCATCAAAGTCTGCAGTCGCTTGGAAGCCGTCACCACAGGCACATTCAGAAGGTCGGTGAGCGACATATCCAGAAATGCGTCGAGTTCGTCTCCGTGTGTCTGAGTCAGGCCAAGCGACATGAACACAAGTGCGATGACGGCGGCAAATTTCCATCGGCCCATCAATAGGTCTCCTGCTTATGGTTCTGGACGGCCAGGCGATAACCTACGAGGGTACACGCCCCATTGCCGGCCTTAATCTGCTCAACAGATGCTCGCTTGCATGCTGTATTATTCATCATTCTGCAGTCCTCAATTCTGCAAGTGTTCTGGCCACTGCGGATCACCAGGCGATGCCGTGCTTGGACGTAATCCAGACTCTCGCCTCCTCGAGTGACTCGAACACCTCGGCTTCCCAGGCAGCACCGCCTGCAACTGTGTCATAAAGTTCCTCGAGTCGCTGTCCTTGAGTGTCCGTCGCCACTACCGCAACCACAAGCCTGGGGTTGGTCGTTGATGCCCCTACATCCATAAGAGTGACCTCCTCCATGGATTCAGCGGAGACATCGAAAGATTCAACGCCAAGCAGATCCACGATCTGATAACGCAACGAGTCGAATCTTGGGTCTCCATAGATATCCATATTGGATTGTAGCAATTCTTCTCCGGTCAGGGTCCCTGAGTACTTCCAGTGAATCCCTTTTTTCTCCCAGATGCTTTCGTAAGGCACTTTATTCTCCTGCTCAAAAATTTCTCATCAAATGTCCAGGGAGAACTTCCATATGCTCTACTGCTATGGAACTCTACCCACCGTTGGCTTGTTCGGAAGATCTGGAGGATTCGCATCGGCAATACAGTCACCTCTGCAGCCTTTCCAGAATGGCTGTTGAGGCTTTCCTTTATTTTGAAGCAGCTTGAAATGTAACGCCTCTCCGGAATAAGAAAAGGAAAAACCTGAAGGTTAATAGGGTTGCAGTTCCAGAATGCATAGCGTGTTTAGACCTTAGGCCCATCCCGCTTCATACCCTTCGTCAAACATCGCCACCACATTCTCAGCCGGGCCCACCACCTGTATATTGTGACACGGTGTGATGATATATCCACCCCCCGCCCCCAGAATCCGGATATTCTCTCGCACTTCTTCCCGAACTTCCTCCTCCGTCCCGAACGGCAGTGTGTACTGGTTGTCGACCCCGCCCTCGAATATGAGCTGATCTCCGAACTCCCGTTTGAGCCGCTCTCGCTCCATCCCCTTGCACCGCCACTGGATGGGATTGATGATATCGACCCCCATCTCGATCAGATCCGGCAAGATCTCGATGATCGACCCATCACTGTGTGTATTCACTTTGGCGCCCGCCTGATGTGCAAGGTCGATCATCCGTTTCATATAAGGAAAGAAGAAGGTCTCCAGGTGTGCTCTCGAGTAGAGCAGCCGATCCTGAGCACCCATATCCTCTGCGACCGCCGTCATATTCACCCGACCCTGCGCCGCTTCATAGATACGCGTAGACCGCTCGTAGCAGTACCCATAGAGCTGTTCCAAACAGTAATGAACAATGTCCGGATGCTCGATCAGATCTATGAATGACTGCTCTTCTCCTCGGAGATGTTTGTAAATCAGAAACGGTTCGGAGCCGCCCCCTGCGATTACCCGATTCTCGGCAGCAGCCACCTGGGCCGGTATACCGGAATAATCGAACCAGTCCGCACTTGGCCAGATGTACTGGGCCTCGATCTCCGCAACAGTGGCGAACTCTGCCAGAGGATGGAACACACACTCTCTGTAATTCCCATTTTCATAAGTCATCAATTCATATTTTCTGCCGTAAATATCTTCGCCCAGAGGAACAGGTCCTCCCTTGTATCTTGGGGCCAGATTGACATTCTGGTCGATGTGAAGACGCAAGCAAATCTCCTCCATCGTGCTACACTGCAGATACTTCATCAACTTCTCGGACGCCTCGTCAGTTGCTCGATAATACATAGGGATTCGGTCAGGTGCCTCCCGATTCACTACGGCCTGCCACCGCTCGCGTTGCGTCATCGTCTCTGTGGGCATATCCGTCACTTCCTTTGGGAACGGTTTGGTGGGAATGGAAAAGGCACACCATCAAGGTGTGCCTTATGAAATATACCTCAGATAAATTTTACAGGCCACCGGGCCTGCTTATCCGTTCCCTTTTGTAATCCATACTATTGATACGCTCAAGCCTTCGCGCCAACCGATGCCGCCAGACGCTTGGTATACTGGGAAAGGTCATCCATCAGCGAATAGATCGTTGGGAGCAGTACCAGAGTCATCAAAGTGGAAACACTGAGCCCGCTCACCACCACCAGGCCAATCGGACCCCACCGCCGGGCGTAGCCTTCCGCCGTGCCATAAATCATCGGGATCACCAGGGGCGTCAGTCCAAGAATTGTGGTGATCGCCGTCATCGCAATGGGCCGTAGACGATCCTGTCCCCCAATGATGATTGCTTCACGCCGACTCAGTCCCTGAGCGCGATACCGGTTGATATGATCGATCAACACGATCCCGTTATTCACTACGATTCCGAACAGGATCAGCAAACCGTAAAACGCGTTTGTATCCATCGGAATATTTAGCGCATACAATCCAATAGATACGCCCGTGAAAGCGAATGAAATCGAAAACATTATCGTGAACGGGTGAATATAGGATTCGAACAAAGAGGCCATGATCAAGTAGATCAACAGGGCCGCGAAGATCATCGTGAAATTCGTCTCGCCTTGCTCCTGGGAAATCCTGCGGAAACGGCGATCCATTTGCCAGGTGTATCCAGAGGGCATCGAAATCTCTGACATCCGTTTTCGCATTTCTGTGCCCACCTTGAACCGGGCCTTCTGCTCAGTATTGGCGAAAACGTCAACAGTCGACATCCGGTCCTGCCGTTCGATTGAAGTTGGTCCCTTCTTGAGCGTGAAATCAGCCAGCGACGCGAAGGAAACCATAGTACCCTCGTCGCTTTCGAACACTGTGTTCTTAAGCTGCTCCAATGTCGCCCGGTCTTCTTCCTTCAACTGGAGTCGAATATCGATCTCCCGTTCTTCAGTCTTGAACTTGCTGTTCCCTCTGGATCCCAGTGCAGTCGCCAACGTGGTCGCGATCTGTCGCGTCGAAAGTCCGTACCGCTGCGCCTTCTGACGGTTTACCGTAACCTGGATCTCCTCTTGCCCACTCTCCAGACTGGTCTCCACCTCGTGGACCCCTTTGATGCCCTCCATCCGCAGCTTCACATCTTCCGCCAGAATGGCCAGGATCGCCGGATTGCGTCCCTTGATTTCGATCCCCACACCGATATCCCCACCGCCGCGTGACCTTCCTGCTTTGAACTTGACGCCCGGCATATCTTTTGGCATCAGGGCCATAACCTGCTTCTTCACCTCGTCTGTGCTGAGCTTCCCCCTGTCCGCGTCCACCAGATAGAGCGTAATCCGGTTGCTTCGCCGGTTGCTGAACCGGGTGCGAATCGCATCGATATCCAGATCTTCCTTCTTGGGAAGGAGGCGTGCCTCTACCTCCTCGAACAGACTGAGTGCGTCATTCACATCATAGCTGCGCGGGACCTCTACACTCACATCGATCCTTCTTGTAGGCTGCCATCTGTACCGCCGTTTCTCGATCTGGCTGTAGAGATGAAATCCTGACCCGAGAACCACACAGGCCACCACCACTGTAGTCCATCGATACCGCAGGGTACCGCTAACGAAACGGGCATATATGCCCTTGATTCCCAGCCTTCTGAGCCGGTAATAGATCAACCCGGGCACCAGAATCAAAACCGCGAGACCACCCCACATCAACGGCGGAACCGAACCCAGGCCCTGGACGGCCCAGACCACATTATCGCGCGCAACACCCAGGATCTCCGTGAGCCCCTCGGACCAGACCACAAACGAGATCACGGCCAGAACTACGATTGACAGACCCGCCTTGAGCCACTTGTCCAGGCGATCGCCTCCGCTCTGGAATCCTCGGGAAGCAGCCAGGGGGATCAGCGTAAGGGCAACGCAAAGGGACGCGATCACAGAGATGCACACCGTCACAGCGAAATCTTTCATCCAGAGAGAACCACCGGAGTCGCTTACAAAAATTATGGGGACGAATACGCAAACAGTGGTCAGGGCCGCGGCCAGCACCGGCATCCCGATCTCTTTGCTCCCTTCCAGGGCTGCAGTGAATGCGTCCTGACCCTCCTCGAATCGCTTGCGGTAGATATTTTCCAGAGCAACCACAGCGGGGTCCACCAGCATGCCGATGGCCACCATCAGCCCCATCATCGATATCAGATTCAGGGTAATGGTTGAGCCGAAGAACTCTCTCAGGAAATACATCATCATGAACACGCATAATACCGAGAGGGGAATCGCGGATCCGATGATCAATGTGCTCCGGAAGTTTCTGAGAAATACGAAAATCACCAGAATCGCGAGCATGCCGCCCAGAAAGGCGGACCTGGCCAGATTCTTGATCCCGTTCGTCACATCCGATGACCGGTCGCGCATAAGGTGAATCCGCAGCTTGTCAGCGCCAACTTCCTCTTGGATGACCTCCATCTCCGCGGCCACCCGCTTTGCAGTGGATACGAGATTCGCGGTAGACGCCTTTCTGATCTCCACACTTACCGCATCCCGTCCGTCAAGCCGCTCGAAATAGCGCTTTTCCGGATAGTCGAACGTGACACTCGCCACATCACTCAATTCGATGTCGTCTCCCACCGGCAGGTTCTGAATCTGGGAGACCTCCTCGAACTCGCCCACCGAGCGCACCGCAATCCGCTTTCCGCCCATATCCACGTAGCCGGCCGAGGAATTTACATTGTTGCTGCGAATCGTTCGGCTCAGGCTGCGTACATCCATCTTGTAAGTGTTCATCAAATTCTGATCCACGTCGACCAGCAGTACTCGCTCGTCGATACCGCTCATATCCACGCTGCCCACACCCTGCAGGCGCTGTAGCCTGGGTAGAATTGTATGCTTGTAGATCTCCGAAAGCTCGTTCTGGTCTCCCTTCAGCCACGTCAGCTGATACTCCAGAATAGCCCAATCCTCTGTGTTCCACCGCCGGATGCTGATCCGCTCGAGATCGTCCGGAAGCTGTCCTTTGACCTGATCCAGCCGGTCACGAACATGTACGGACATCAGATCCATATCGACTCCGAATCCGAATTCCAGTCGGATCCAGCATCGGCTGTCGTAGGACCTCGAGGTGATGCCCTTCACACCTGAAAGTGTGCCCATGATTTCTTCTATGGGACGGGTAATACCACGCTCGATCTCTTCCGGAGAAGAAGAGGGGTAGCTGGCATTGATGTACATCGATGGCCACGAAAGATCAGGCGCGTACATCAAGGGCAAACGGAACAACGAAATGGCCCCCAGCACAATGACACTGAGGGCGATCATAATGGCAGTAATGGGTTTTCGAATCGCGTATTCAGACAACTTCATGAGGTAGTTTTCCTCCGAACCGCAGTTGTATAGTGATTACTTACTTAGCATACGTTAATATACAGGTTCCTGCCGTGTTGTCAACTATTCCCGGGCGCCACCCAATGTCTATCGCACGATCAAGATCGTGACACGCGACCGTCTTAGATTTATTGAGAAACGCATCCTTCATTGCTTGCATTTGAAATTCCTGAGATGTATCTTGCGCGAAACCTGCAACTCATCAAAATACGAACGGAGATCTGATCATGGCCGCAGCGAATACTGAAGATCTTGGAAACGGATTTTACCATCACGGAGTTGCTACCCCTGTGAGCAACCATCGGGGTACAGTGGCAACAGTCGATGGCGATGGGCGAAATGTCGTACTCGTCTGGCTGTATGACCATCGTGGCGGATACGCCCTTTTGATGGTGGACGCAGAAACCGGAGAAACCGAACAGTTTCCTATGCCTTACGATCAGAAGGGGGACGGCCCATTTGCAGCGATTCTGTCCACGAAGAACCGATACTACACCCACTTCGGAAGCCACTTTGTGGAATTCGACCCCGTCGCACGGGAGTTCTCGTTCTTTCACCAGACCGTCCCCCAAATGGCAATGAGCATGACGGAGAGCGACGATGGAACGATTTGGTCAGGCACCTATCCGAACAGTGCCATCGCATCCTACAACCCCGGCACACGCGCCTTCCGGGATTACGGCAACCTCTACGACCAGAACTGGCGTCAGTATCCGCGCTTCATCGCAACCGATGACACAGGATGGGTCTATTTTGGAGTGGGCAGCACGGCCAGCCAGATCATCTCCCTGAATCCGGAAACCGGGGAGACCTTACCATTATTGGGTGAGGAGGAAAGAGGCAAAGCCCACGCGCCCGTTATCAGGGATATGAATGGGAAGGTCTATGGCCACACGGACGGCCAATCCGAAGATGGCTGGATGGAATTGTATCAGGGCGTGCGAAAAGACATCGGTGCAAGAACAAATCCCCAGGACAAACCCTACATAGCAGGAAGCCAGGGACTCTATCATCGTGAATTTCCGGACGGCAAGCGGCTGGTCAAGTGTGATCTGGTCAACCGGCGCATCACCCTTGAGGACCCTGCCAAAGGGGAAACCATCGAGAATGACTTTGATTACACCAGCGAAGGCGCCCATATGATGGGCGTCGCCGCGGCTCCGGACGACACCATCTGCGGCGGCACCGCATTCCCGATGCACTTCTTCAGCTATGATCCCGCAGCAGATACCATGATCGACCGGCCCGCCCTGGGACAATACAACACCGTGGCCAGAGAGGGAGACAAATTCTTCATCGGCGCCTACACACATGGTCTCCTCGAAGAGTGGGATCCCGCACAGCCCTGGGTCTTCACCGAACGCGACAAGCAAGGCTGTAACCCCCAACTCCTGTTCGAATGCCACAACGTCATCAACAGACCCCACATGCTGCTTGCCCACCCCAACGGAAAAACGGTGGTGATGGCGGGAACACCGGGATACGGCCTGACAGGCGGTGGAATGTTATTCTGGGATCGCGAAACTTCGGAACACACGCTTCTCGAACACACGGACATCCTGCCTCAACACTCGACGATGAGCCTGGTCCCCCTGCCGGATGGAAAGCTCCTGGGCGGGTCCACAGTCGGGGCCGGAACTGGAGGCGAGCAGCTCGCTGAAGTGGCCGAACTATATATCATGGATATAGGCTCGAAGGCGCTAGATTGGCACGCTCCGGTATTCCCGGGCGTGAACTCGTATACTGATCTCTGCATTGGGCCGGGTGGTTTGATTTACGGCATAGCGGACCAGAAGAAATTCTTCGTCTTCGATGCCTCCAGCAGGTCTGTTGTTCACGCGCAGGATCTGGGTGAGGATTTGGGCCGAACCACGAGCCAGCAGGGACCGAGGGCATTTGTGCAGGACGCATCGACAGGAGCAAATTACATCCTCTTCGTCAAAGGCGTCGCCCGTATCGCAGATGACTACAGCATCACCATGCTCGCAGAATCCCCGATCAAGATCGGCCCAGGAGGAGATATACTGAATGGGCGGATCTATTTTGGAAGCGGATCACATCTCTACAGTTACCAGGTCCCGGCAATAGGCTAAATCAGTGCTCGGCTGACCCATTTTTGGAGAACACATGACGAAATCGCCAAAAGAGCTTCCGCGGCAGCGGCTGTTGTATCTGCACGCGAGAACGCCCAGTCCATTGTCCGCCATCCTCGGTTACACACCGATCGAGCCCATTAAGGGATTCCGGCCGGAAATTGTGGCCGAAGAAGCGGAATGGCCATACCAGACGGTCCACGACGCCGTTGTGGATGGTTGGCAAATTATCCAGTTCCCGCATCTCCAGGCGCCATTTGATGACCGGGATCTGGATGTTGTCGGATACGAATTCATCCTGCAAAAAATGGAGGTAGTCGATGGGTGACCAAAGTCATCTGCTGACCGATGCCGAAGTGGCCAATTTCATCGTCACAGGATATCACATCGTACATCCCGATCTTCCTCCTGGCCTCAACGAAAAGATCGCCGCGCAGCTGGATGCGTTGGAAGACAATCCCGGTGACGCCATCACGGAAACTGTCCCTGATCTCCACCAGGTGCTCGATCATCCGGTCGTTGTTGGCGCACTCTCCAGCCTCCTTGGCGACACCTATGAGGTACAGTCTCATCGTCACTGGCACTGCAAGCCGGCAGGCTCCGGATTCATGTCCTGGCATCAGGACAGCACCAACAACAGGGACCACCACATCAACCGTTTCCTTGGCCTCTACTACCCCACTGACATCACACCGGAAATGGGACCCACCGTCATCGTCCCGGGCACGCAATTCCGAAACGCCCCCACGGACCGAATGGCCACCTACACCAACATAAAAGGTCAGGTCCCCCTCACCGTAAAAGCCGGAACAGTCGCCTTCACCCACTATGACCTCTGGCATGGAACGGCCGCCAACCGTTCGACTGTGAAGCGACACATGATCAAATTCCTCTTCAAACGAACAACGGAGAATTCCGCTCCGACCTGGAATCACGAACCCGAATCTCTCACTGGCGGACACAACTGGAATCTGCGTGGTCAGGCAAAGGACCCGGTCAACATCCTCTCCTTCGCAAACCCCCTGGGCGTCTCCCAAAGCGACCACTACAAAGAACGCGCCATTCGCCAAACCTGCTGGAACCACCTCCTGGGCAAAGATGCACAATAAAAGCAATCACCCAGGAGATCAAGACCAGGGGTCCAAGGACCCCTGGCTAAGATTCGGTGCCCCTTCAGGGCACAAAGGCTAGACGTAATAAACACGCCTCCTTTATCGCGAAGCGCCAGAACAACTTCTTTTGTTTTTACTTTTAAATTTCTCTTCACCAAAGGAATCACCTATGCCCTACGATTACCTCCTTAAAAACGCCCACCTGATCGACCCCCTGAACGGAATAGACGCCAAACAGGACATCGCCATTGCCAACGGCAAAATCGCCGCCGTCTCACCGGACATATCCTCCTCCGAAGCCGCCCGAACAATCGACCTAGCCGGCCTGTATATCACCCCGGGCCTCGTCGACATTCACGTCCACCTCTACGCCACCCCCGGTCACCGAAACTCCTGGGCAGGAGACAACAGCGTCCTCCCCGACGGCTTCAGCTTCCGCTCTGGAACCACCACCATGATGGACACCGGCAGCTCCGGCTGGCGAAACTTCGAAGACTTTCGCTTCAGAGTCATCGATCGCTGCCAGACCCGGGTATTCGCCCTCGTAAACATCGTAGGCATGGGCATGCAAACAAATGAAATCGAGCAAAACACCTTCGACATGGACCCCGTCAAGACCGCTGCCGTCGCCCGCCAAAACGAAGACGTGGTCGTCGGTGTCAAAACAGCGCATTATTATGGTCCCGATTGGACCTCTGTCGAGCGAACCATAGAAGCAGGTGTGCACGCCGACATGCCCGCAATGGTCGACTTCGGCCACTTCAAAAAGGAACGCCCCTACTACCAGCTCATTGGCGAAAAAATGCGTCCTGGGGACATCAGCACACATATGTATCGCGCCTCTGTCCCCTGGCTTGACAACGACGGCAAGATTCTCGAATACCTCCACCAGGCCCGAAAAAGAGGCATCATCTTCGACGTGGGTCACGGAGGCGGCAGCTTCGTATTCCGCAACGCCGTTCCCGCAATCGCACAGGGCTTTCTTCCCGACTCCATATCAACAGACCTGCACACCGGCAGCATGAATGATGCGATGGTCGACATGACAACGGTCATGTCCAAATTCCTGGCCATCGGAATGTCCCTTGCAGAGGTCATCAAAGCCTCAACGAGCGATCCCGCACGCATCATCGGCCACCCCGAACTGGGCCATCTCTCGGTCGGCGCCGTAGCCGACATCGCCGTCCTCAATCTCGTGGAGGGTGCCTTCGGATACCAGGATGTTGCAGACGGAAAACTCGAAAGCGACAAACGCCTCGCTTGCGAAATGACCTTCAAGGATGGCCGAGTGGTTTACGACTGGAACGCGCGAATGGGAACGGACTATCGCGAAATGGGTCCGACATACGGAATGAGGGACGTCGACCACCTCATCCTCCCGGAATAATCACAAGGAGAACAGCTCGTGACAGAACTTCAAAAATATCTGTTCGACCTGCGGGGATATCTCATCATCGAACACGTCCTCACACCGAACCAGATCGCCGACCTCAATCATCTGATCGATGGTCACAGCTCGGAACTCGACCTCGAATCAGGCAAACTCCATACGGGTGGATTCCTCACCTGGGGACAACCCTTCATCGACCTGCTGGACCACGAGACCCTGATGCCCCTGCTCAAGTTCATCCTCGGCGACGGGTTTCGCCTGGACCACTACTACGCCATCTATTTGAATCAGGGAGCAGACCGCCTGAATCTGCACGGTGGGAACACCCCTTACGATCCACCTGAATACTATCACTTCCGAAATGGTAACATGCACAACGGACTCACAGTCGCCTCCTGGAACCTCTCCGACACCGGTCCCGAACACGGCGGATTCTGTTGCATTCCCGGGAGTCACAAAGTCAACTACTCCTGTCCTCCAGAAATCAGGGAAGAACATTACGAATGTGACGCAGTCGTCATTCCCGAAGCCCGCGCCGGCTCCCTGGTCATATTCACGGAAGCCCTCACCCACGGAACCGCACCCTGGACAGCCGCTCACCAGAGACGATCCCTGTTGAACAAGTACTCGCCCGCCCAACAGTCCTGGTCCAGGTCCCATATCGCTCCACCCGAAGGTGTCACCCTTACGCCGCGCCAGCAGCTCCTCTTCGAACCCCCATATTTCAGCGGGCGCACCTCTCTCTTTGACGAGACCGCTCAGTCGAAGGAATACTGATCCACACGCGCATACCGCGACCATCAGAAAGGGTCCCACGTGATTCAGACCTCGGACATCCAGCGACCACCAAAGGAAATCATCGAAGGACTCGCAGAAATCGGCAGCGCCACCACCAGTGGAGAACTCAGGCGGATGGGCATCACCGATCCTCATATCCGGGGACCTGTCGCCATGACACCCGGCGCCCGGGTGGTTGGCCCTGCGCTGACGCTTCAGTTCATGCCGAAACGCGAAGACCTGCACTCGGATGTGGAATACGGTAATCCCGAACGCCAGCTCCATCGCCACTCGCTCTACCATACCCAGCCAGGTGACATCGTCGTGGTGGATGCAAGAGGAGACCTCGGGAGCGGTGTCTTCGGCGACATGATGCTCACCTACTTCAAAGGTCGTGGCGGGCTGGGGGTCATCATCGACGGCTGTATCAGAGACTTCCCGAAGGTCCAGGAACTTGGACTCGGGTTATGGCTCAAGGGTGTTACGCCAAACTTTCATACCCAGACCCGCATTTACCCATTCGCGGTCAATGTCCCGATCGCCTGTGGAGACACACTGGTCGTGCCGGGCGACATCATCGTGGCGGATGACGACGGCGCAGTTGTCGTACCCATCGACCTCGCGCCGCAGCTCCTTGAAAAAGCCTCTGCGCACGCCGAGTGGGAAGAATTCAGCCGAATGCGACTCCTCGAAGGCGGAGACCTCCGCAAATACTATCCGCTGACCGACGAAGCGCGCGATGAATACGAAGCCTGGTCAAAACAGCAAAAGTAAAGGCGACCTCATAGGCCGCCTTGTTTTTCTCTCACTGTACCGGATCGATCCCGCAGAACCGAGCCTGCAGTTATGTCACGCACCGGACCGGATGCCGGAATTTCCAGTTGACTCCCTATCCTAATTCGCTAAATTTTTCTTCTCGACAGGGGGTAACCGGTTCAAGGTGGGCCGTGTGAGGCCTGACTTCACAAGTGCGGAACATCGCATCGGGTTCGATTCCCGTGCCCTCTGCCTGGCTTATCTGACGACTGACATCGCACCATTCCACCGTCGCCTCTGCCTTTGCCTTTACCGTCCATCGTCTATCGTCGCCTTTGCTTCTACAGTCCATCGTCGCCTCCGATTTTCATACTCAATCCAATGCGATTCCGCTCCAGATCTATGCTGAGCACCCTGACCTGAACCTGCTGCTGAACCTTCACCACGTCGGTTGGATCCTTAACGAATCGGTCCGCCATTTGACTCACGTGGACCAGGCCGTCCTGGTGAACGCCCACATCCACGAAGGCCCCGAAGGCCGTAATATTCGTGACGATACCAGGGAGGGTCATTCCCGCTTCCAGATCCTGAATGGAATTGATCCCTTCCACGAAGGAGAACGCCTCGAACTGCTCACGCGGATCCCGGCCCGGTTTCCTCAACTCGCCCAGGATATCCTGAAGCGTCGGCAGTCCAACGGTTTCACTTACATATTTCTCGGGTTCGATTTGGTCTACTTTGGAACTGTCACTCACAAGCTCACCCAGTGAACTTCCCACATCCCCGGCCATCTCCTTCACAAGACCATATCGCTCGGGATGGACGGCGCTTCCGTCCAGTGGATTCTTTGATCCTCTAATCCTCAGAAAACCCGCCGCCTGCTCAAACGCCTTCGCCCCCAGCCTCGGAACCTTCTTGAGCTCGGAACGCGAAGCGAAGGCCCCGTTTTCTGCACGATACGCGACAATATTCGACGCGAGCTGCTCGCCAAGTCCCGACACATAGGTCAAAAGCTGCTTGCTCGCGGTATTCAGATCAACCCCCACCACATTCACACAGCTTACCACGGTGTCATCCAGCCCAGCCTTCAGCGCGGTCTGATCCACATCGTGTTGATACTGACCCACGCCAATAGCCTTGGGGTCGATCTTTACCAATTCTGCCAGCGGATCCATCAACCTGCGCCCAATCGACACCGAGCCCCTCACCGTGAGATCTTCATCCGGAAACTCATCCCGGGCAATCTCCGAGGCGGAGTAAATCGAGGCGCCGCTCTCGTTCACCATAATGGTGGGGATACCCAGGGCTAATTCTCGAATGAAGGCCTCCAGTTCACGTCCCCCGGTGCCATTTCCAATGGCGATCGCCTCCACACTGAACTGGTCACAATATTTCCTGAGCTTTTCTTCCGCCTCCGATGTCCTGGCAGCGCCCTGATTTGGAAAGATCGTATCTGTCTTGAGCAACCCACCTTGCCGATCAAGACAAACGAGCTTGCATCCGGTTCTGAATCCCGGATCGATTGCCAGAACCACCTTTTCGCCCAGGGGTGCGCCCAGCAGCAGTTGACGCAAATTTTCCGAGAAGATTCGAATGGCCTCTTCATCTGCAGCCTTCTTGGCATTCAGGCGAATTTCGGTCTCCATAGAAGTCGCCAGCAGCCGTTTATATGCATCGGCCAGCGCACGGTGCACAAGATCCGAAGCCGCCGATTTCCCCTTCACTACCCGCCGTGCGATCAGATCCAGGGCCTCCGCCTCCGGTGGGCGAATTCTCAGCGTGAGAAACCCTTCTTTCTCACCTCTTCGCATCGCCAGCATCCGGTGGGACGGCGTCCTCCCAACCGGCTCCTCCCAATCGAAGTAATCCCGAAATTTTGCGCCGGCCTCTTCTTTCCCCGGTATCATACCTGAGGTAAGCACACCCTTCTTCTCGAACAATCTTCTAAGCTGGTCCCGCACCGCAGCATCCTCATTGATCCACTCTGCTACAATATCGCAGGCGCCATCGACTGCATCTTCCGTTGTCTCCACGCCCTTTTCCGCATTTATAAAGGAGGGCGCTTCCTTGTGAGGGTCTGCGTCACCCTGATCGTGAATCATCTGGGCGAGAGGCTCCAATCCTTTTTCCCGGGCAATCGTGGCCCGTGTGCGCCGTTTGGGTCTGAAAGGTAAATACAGGTCTTCCAATGCCGAGAGCGTAGCTGCTGTATTGACGGCGGCACTGAGTTCATCGGTTAAATGACCGTGTTCCTCCAGAGACTTCAAAATGGCCTGTCTGCGTTTGTCCAATTCGGCCAGGGTCTCGAAACGGTCCCGGATTGCTGTAATAACCACCTCGTCCAGACTCCCGGTGGCCTCTTTTCTGTATCGGGCAATGAAGGGCACGGTGCCGCCATCCGCCAACAGCTTACCAACGGCCTCCACCTGTACGTGGGTCAAACCCAGTTCACCGCTAATCATATGTATATAATCTTCCACACATCACCCCTTGTAATTGTGTCTTGTGAATGGACTGCGAGGGAGATAATATATAGTCCGAACCACACTTCTGATCACAAAAACACGCAGCATTAGCGAACTGAATTCTTGTTTCAATGTGGCATCATAGTCAAGGAGAGCCCAAATGTCTGGATTACCCGACCCCACGTTTGAACTTTCTGAAGAACAGATCGCCTTCTATCACGAACATGGCTACCTGGCGATCGATCAGATCACGACATCTGGAGAAGTCGAATCCATTCGCGAGGGGTACGACGAGATCTTCAGCAAAAGAGCTGGCCGGGAAGAAGGAATGGAATACGACCTGGCAGGATCGGATGAGGATGACGCCCGTCCCAAACTGCCACAGATTCTGGAACCGAAGAATTATTCAGAAGCGTTCAGAAATACGCAGTTCGAATCCAACGCAGCGCATATTGCGCGGCAGTTGCTCGGAGAAGGTATAGAACAGCGTGGAAGCCATGCGATTTTCAAACCTGCCGGATATGGTGCACCAACGCCCTGGCACCAGGACGAAGCCTACTGGAATCCTGGAAAGAACTATCACTCGATCAGCGTGTGGATGCCGCTGCAGGAGGCCACACTGGACAATGGGTGCATGCAATTCCTCCCGGGCGCTCAGAAACTGGAAGTCCTGAACCATCACAACATTGGCAACGATCCCAGAGTCCAGGGCCTCGAGCTCGATGACGGACAGGTCGATCTGTCGAATGCAGTTGGGTGTCCGCTTCCGGCGGGTGGAGCCACAATTCACGGAGGCCGTATGCCCCACTACACCTCCGCGAATACATCCGATACGCCGCGAAGAGCCTACATCCTCATGTTTCACGTGCCCCAACCGCTGCGCGATACACCGCGTGACTTCTACTGGCAGAAAAGCACCAGGACCTATGCAGCCGAGAAACGCGAAGCCGCCAAATCGTCCTGACACATTCGATGGTTCCCATACTCCAGGAGAGATAAAATGGAATACAGGATGACACCCGAGGAAGATTATGTGTTCGACGTTTCGGGATACCTGATCCTGAAGAAAGTGCTCTCGCAGGATGAAGTAAACAGACACAGAGCATCCATCGAGGCAAAAGGATCGTCCGGGCAATCGGCTCTCTCCGATGCCTTCCAGAATCTGAGAGATCACCCGGCGCTCGTTTCCTGCGTTCGGCAGCTCGTGGGTGAAAACGCAATTCTGGACAGAGGGCCCTGCCTACTGAAGCACGAGGATCAAAATCTGTCGCTGAACGGCGGCAATGAGCCCAGGGAAGCCTCTCGAAGCTACTATCAGAAGAACCAGGTCCGGTTTTGTCAGGGGCTGAAGGCGGTCTGGGCCCTTTCGGATCTGAATCCCGGAGACGGAGGGTTGGTGCTGGTGCCTGCCAGCCACAAGGGCCAGGTGGCGCCTCCGCCGGAACTCCTGAACGGAACAGAAGACCTCGGGGTCGTGAACCAGCCTTCACTCGAGGCAGGCGACTTGCTCCTTCTTGTTGAATCCCTCATCCATGGTGTTCAGCCCTGCAAATCCAACGCTACGCCATTGCTGGTCGCCTTCGAATACTCGGCAGAGAAGGCAGCGCGCGGTTCCAAACCCAAGGATCCGCCGCCGGACTGGTTGGATGAACTCAACCCGGAGCAGAAAGTGGTAATGGCGGGATCCGGCCAACCGGACGCGGCTACCATCCTGAAATCGAACGGGCGCTCCTGCGTCCTGGAAAACGGCGCCGGCGTCTACCACCCGTCGACCCTCGCTCCCGATCCTGATTGCGGGATCGACAGCAGAGAGTTCTTTCTTTGGGACCTCTGTGGTCACCTGGTCCTCAGGAACGTGATGGATTCCGGGTGGCTTGCATCAGCCAACAGTGCCATCGACGCCTCCAGCGACCGGATCAAGGTAGGTGGCTCGCCGGCCAACGGATCAAACATCCTCGGGGGTACGGGTGTGCCTTCCCTGCACGGCCTTCTGGAATTACCCAAACCACACTGCGATCCCTTTCGGAAAATGATCGCGGATCCGGCCGTCGTTCAGCGCCTGACCTGGATGATGGGAAGTGGATTTCTATTGAGGAACATTCGAGCGATTTGCTCCGTGAAGGGCACAGCTGGACATCGCCTCCACAGCGGGGCAGAACCTGTGCGACCCTCGAATGGTTATCTGATGCAGAATGGGCGGGCATACTGCGAGGCAGTAAATGTAGCGTGGCAGCTTCACGAAGTCGGACCTGCCGATGGCGGGTTCATGTGCATACCCGGGAGTCACAGAGCCGGATATCCTCTACCACCGTCCTTCATCAACTGCGATGAAACAAGATACGTAATCCGGCACGTAGAATTGGCTGCTGGAGATGTCGTGCTCTTCCTGGCCGGAGCGCAGACGCACGGTGCTTATCCGTGGACGAGTGACAAAGGCAGGCGCGCAGTGCTCATTGGATACGGCTCACGCAATATGGCGTAAACCGCGAGTGACCTAAAAGATGGCCTGAAGGGTCAATCCGCGGGCTCCCGGAACCACCACGTCCGACCGGCCGCTTCCTTTCAGGAGGGTTCGCCCGCCACGACGCTTGCTTGCCATCCACCAAATCCAACGCTCGCTTCGATTATCAACGGATCTCCACGATCATCACCTCACCGCAGCCAGCCAGCCGCGAATTGAAGCGGCCTCCCGATGATCGGGGGCAAGCACCAGCACCTTTCTGAATGCCCTCCTGGTCTCCGCGATTCGGTTCATTTTGAGAAAGACAACTGCCAGATTGTAGTGGGCCTCGACGAAGTCGGGTTTCAGTTCGATAGCCTTTGAAAGGTGTTGAATTGCCTCTTCATTCCGCCCCAGCGCGTGGTAAACATTTCCGAGATTCGCGTGCCCTTCCACAAAATCCGTGTTCAAACTGATCGCCCGCTCGTAACTCCGTGCTGCCTGGTCGAATCTGCCCTGCATAAAATGAACATCGCCTGCCAGCGAATGGGCTTCAACGAACTCGGGTCTGTGCTTCACCGCCTCCTCGAAGTGTCTCAAGGCTTCCTCTGGCCGTTGCTGTCCCATCAAACAATTCCCGATTCCGAAGCGTGCCTCCGGCGAGCCCGGCTCGATTCTGATTACAGATTGAAACGCCTGAACCGCCTCGGAATATCTCCCCAGATCGTAAAGTGTATTTCCAAGGTTCAAATAGGCGCCCTCGAATCCTGGATCGAGAGCGATCGCTTTCTTGTAATAAGTCAGTGCCTCCTCGAATTCCTTCAGCGCAAGGTGAGTATTCGCCAGATTGAAATAAACATCACCCACCTCTGGCTGTAAGGCGAGCGCCCGGTTGAACGCCTCTTTTGCCTCCGGAAATCTGCCTTGTCTTGCAAAGAGGTTTCCATAATTCGAATGCGCATCCGCGAACCCGGGCTCCAGAGCGATCGCTCGCTCAAAATGGATCTCGGCTTCTCTCGTCCTACCCAGATCTGTAAGCACATTTCCGAGGTTGGAATGCACTTCCGCCATATCGGGCCGGAGAGAAATCGCCTTCTTGAAGGATGACACCGATGCCGCCTTCTTTCCCTGATTGAACAGCAAGGTTCCTACCGCAAACCAGTGTCTCGGGTTCGCCGGATCCGACTGCAGTGCGGCCTGATAGGCATTCAGCGCCTTCTGCGAATCCCCCTGCTCGCGATAGTAGATCCCCAGCGTCTCCCATCCGTAGGAACCCGCATGTTTCGAAAGTGTGCTCGCTTCCAGCAGATCCTCGAATCTGGAATGCGCGCGTTCCGCATCCGAATTCGTATACACCCAGCCGCACAGATGCAACAACGCCGCCATACAGATGACATACCCGGTGCGAACCAATCTACCCCGGTTCCCCTCACGTGTAATCAACTGATAAGCCGCCCAAACGGTAAGGGGAAGTGCAGGAATTGAAAGCACATCCCAGTCTCGAAAGGCGCCGATCTCGGGATTCACCAGAACAACCAGCAGAAGCGGGGCTCCAGCGGCGACGAGGAGGAAGGTATTCGTGGAATCGCTCTTGTCTATTCGAAACCCAACCATCGCAAGCACAAGAATTGCGCCGGGGGAGGACAGAAGAAACTGGTTCAAAAGATCCAGCAGGTGACCGGTGGAGAACATCCCATAGGGCTGATAGAAATTAGAATCTTTAAACAAGGGGAGCAGGTGAGAGCGACCGGCCAGATCGAGTAGAGAGAAAGGCGAAACACCGATCAGCAGTAAGGCAACAAAAAATGTCCCGGATGCGGCCAACATCGGAAGAAGCGCTTGTCCCCACCTGGATCCCATATGCCCGGTCATCTGTTCGCGCTGGCGAGGCCACAGGACAACCATCAAGGAAGGTGCGAATGAAATCATGGAGAAGTGAATCGCCGTCAGAAATCCAAGCGCGATGGCAGGAAAGATGGGCGACAACTCACCTTGGAGTGCGCGGTAGCCGAGCAGGATGTAAACCAGCATACCGGGGAACAGAAGCGCGTAATTTTCCACATAACCGAAAAATACCTGAACATACCCGCCCGTCAGGAGAAGGACGAGAATCAGCGAACGCGCCAGTCGATTTGCGCCCAGGCGACCTGAAAGTACGAATGCCATTCCAATGAAAAGACCGCCGGCAACAATGCTCATCACCCGATATGTCGTCTCGGCTGTACCCCATAGGCCCTTGCCGATCCAGTGAACCTGCTTCATCAACCAGAAGGTCAGTGGTGCTCGATCGGACCTGGCCAGGGCTTCCTGTGAGGCGCTCTCCAGTTCCCTGACATAGAGATATCCGTCTCCCAGAAGGTGTACGGCCGAGGTGAAACTTGAGAACATCCCGATCCCGGCAACCACAAGCGCAGCGACTGTGATCGCTCCCGACCGCCTGTTTTTCCACGGGTCGAACCCGATCTTCCGGCATCCATTCAACACCAGATCTCCCGTCCTTGGCACCAGAAGGGACACAGCGAGAATCCCGAACAGGCAGACTGGCCAAAGATCACCATACCGCAGAAAGTCGACACCCCAGAAGGAGATGGGTCCCTCCCATAGGATGGGTACCAGGTGTAGGGCCAGGAAACCACCGGCCACTGCAAGATTCCGCATTGTTCTCTCAGGTGCTTCAGTTGCTTCCACCAGTGCTTCTCCTTTTATGTAGGGCTGTAGAACGCTACAAAAATACAGCGTTTACGATCGAATCACAATTCTGATTCTCATTAGAATCGTGCGGGTTGACGGCCGACATGAGGCGCTATATATTCAGGGCATATCAGACGTCAATATTTAACAGCCTCGACCGAATCTCCGGTTTTGAATACTGAAAGGAATTTTGATGGCAAAAATCGTCTTCATCGGCGCAGGTAGCTTCGGATTCACCCGCGGACTCGTCCGTGACATGCTCACCTTTCCCCTCCTCGAAAACGCGGAAATCGCCCTCGTGGATATCAACAAGGAACGGTTGAGCTTCGCCAAAAGGGCCTGCGAAAAAATCGTCAAACTGGGCAACTATCCAGCAAAAGTCGTGGCAACCACTGACAGGCGTGAGGTGCTCAAAGGAGCGGATGCCGTCTGCGTGACCATCCTGTGCGGGGGAACGGCGGTCTGGCAGCACGACATCCTCATCCCGAAAAAGTATGGCATCGACACGAACGTGGGCGATACGAGAGGCCCCAGCGGCATCTTCCGGGCGCTGCGGACCATACCTACCATGCTGGATCTCTGCAAGGACATGGAGGAGCTCTGCCCAAACGCCATCATGCTCAATTATACAAATCCAATGGCTATGCTCTGCAACGCGATGCAACGAACCAGTTTCATCCAGTCCACCGGACTCTGTCACAGCGTGCAAGGAACATCCCGGATGATCGCCAACTGGGTGGGGGTAAAGCCCGAGAATATGACCTACCTCTGCGCCGGCATCAACCACATGGCCTGGTTTCTGAAGCTGGAACACAAGGGACGGGACCTGTATCCAAAACTGAAGCGCGTGGTCTCCGAAAACAAGGAAGTCTACAACCACGAACAAGTCCGTAACGAGATGTTCCTTGCACTCGGCAGATACGTCACTGAATCTTCAGGTCACAACTCCGAATACAACTGGTGGTTCCGCAAACGACCGGATCTGATCCGGCAGTATTGCACCTCCGGAACCGGATGGAATCCTGGCAAGTATGCCTACATCCTGGATCAATACAGGTCCAGGGACAAGACGTGGAAGAACAGTGTCAAAGAGTGGTTGAACGACGAGGATGCCATCTCGCTCAAACGAGGCCATGAATATGCGGCCTCCATCATCAGTGCGCGGTTGGGTGGAGATCTCTTCGAATTCAACGGAAATGTGCACAACAACGGCCTGGTCACGAACCTTCCCGATGGCGCCTGCGTGGAAGTACCGGTTCTGGCGTCGCGCAAGGGCTACTCTCCAATTAAAGTGGGAGCCTTGCCGGACGCCTGCGCCATCCTCACAAACCTCAGCGCCCAGATCGAAATGATGGTGGTTGAGGGATGTCTCACCGGAAATGCGGAATTGGTCTACCAGGCCATCGCCCACGACCCCTTAACGGCCGCCAAACTGTCCCTGGCGGAAATCCGGAAAATGGTCGTCGAGATGTTCCGCAAAAACAAGAAACACCTGCCCCAATTCAAGAAAATCAACCTCTAACCCCAAACGGCGCCACGTGGTTCCTATTGGGATCAAAACGATCACCCCGTCTTGCTGAGTGATTCTGAGCGAGGGTTGTTCTCGCTCAGAATTGTATCGAAGCACAGGATTCACAAAAAACATCGGCAGAAATGTTCCGCAACATCCGAATCAAAACGTTCACCCCGTCTTGCTGAGTGATTCCGAGCGAGGGTTGTCCTCGCTCGGAATTGTATCGAAGCACAGGATTCACCAAAAACATCGGCGGAAATGTTCCGTAACATCCGAATCAAAACGTTCACCCCGTCTTGCTGAGTGATTTTGAGCGAAGGCTGTCCTCGCTCAGAATTGTATCGAAGCACAGGATTCACCAAAAACATCGGCGGAAATGTTCCGTAACATCCGAATCAAAACGATCACCCCGTCTTGCTGAGTGATTCCGAGCGAGGGTTGTCCTCGCTCGGAATTGTATCGAAGCACAGGATTCACCAGGGCCCTGATCCCTTCTCCACCGTCCGAATGTAAACAGAGGATTTAGAATGCCGAACGCCGGCCTGAACATCGACTGGGTCCAGGAAACACCCAATGCGGCCTGACAACCCCGCGACTCCCAGGGCGAGGTTGTCTTCAACGACAAACTCTGGATCATTGGCGGCTGGTTCAATTCCTACGAGCCCTGCCCGCGAGACCTCTGGTGTTCTGAGGACGGAACCACCTGGACACAGGTCACGGACGCAGCTCCAATCAGACACGATCTGGAAATCCCGTCACGAACACTCGGCATTCGTCTTCAAAGACAAAATCTGGATCGCGGGCGGTCACGCCCGGCCATTGGATTCAGAGGTTTGGTCGCTGCACGTGCCAGAGGGCGCTCTGGATTAGTAAACGCCTTGCTGGGCGTCAACACTTGCCAAAACGAAGGGACGTATGGAAGACGCACTACTGGTAACCGGCGGCGCAGGCTATATCGGCTCTCATACTGTACGCCGTCTCCTTGAGGACAACAGGCGTGTCGTCATCCTGGACGACCTCTCCACAGGCCACCAGGAGGTGGCCACCTTTTTTGAGCGCGTATATGGACCTTCCCTGTTTTGCTTCGAAAAGGTCGATCTGCTCAACAGGGAAGCTCTGGATGCGGTATTCGCTCGGCACGCCATCTCCGGAATCATCGACTTCGCTGCACGGAGCCTCGTGGGTGAATCGCAGACGAATCCTCGCCTCTACTTCGACCAGAATGTCCTCGCATTCCGAAACCTGATGGATGCCTCCCGTGGAATTCCCATCGTCAAGTCGTCTACCTCCGCCACATATGGCGAACCCGCTGGGGAAGATCTCCCCTTGCAGGAATCCTATCAGAACACCTGCGTAAACAGTGGCCGATACCAGCAGACCCAACTGATGCCGGCGAAAATCTCATTTGAAGGATTCCTCGCGTGGTACCAAAAAGAAGTGGCCGACCTCGACCCGACCCTGTCACTTACTGACAACGACCGTGCGCACCTGTTGATCCCCACAAATATCTACGGGATCTCCAAGGTGATGGATGAGCGAATCCTCGCCCACTGTAAATCTCGGGAAGGTCGCTCCTCCGTGGTCCTGCGCTACTTCAATGCGGCGGGTGCTGACCGGTCCCGGCTGATTGGAGAAGACCACGATCCCGAGAGCCACCTCATTCCACTGATCCTTCAGGTTGCCCTTGGGCAACGCGAGGCGATCACCGTTTACGGAAATGACTACGACACGCCGGACGGAACCGCAATCAGGGATTACGTTTCGGTGGAGGACCTCGCAGACGGACACGTTCGCAGCCTGGATCACCTCCTCGAAGGTGGAGAGAGCAGAACCTACAACCTCGGCACCAGTGAAGGATATAGCGTCAGAGAAATCATCGAGGCCGCCCGGTCAGCTACCGGTTTGAAAATCCCCGAGCGGAACGGTGAACGGCGCAGCGGCGACCCCGCCAGGTTGATCGCCGACTCGAGAAAGATCCGTGAGGAACTTGGCTGGAAAGCAGCGTCTTCTCTCGAGGATACGGTCGAATCAGCCTGGAACTGGCACAGGTTGAACCCCTACGGCTACCGGGTCGTCCAGGAGGAGCGATACAATCCGTTCTGGGGAAGGTGGATCAATATTGCAGCCCACAGAGGCAATCGGCCCTGGAGTGGCGAAACGCAGGATCTGTCATCGGGCGAGACTCCTGCCTATGATCCAGACTGCTATCTCTGTCCCGGAAACGAACGTGCGAGCGGAGAACGTAATCCGGACTACGAAGGGGTGTGGTCCTTTACCAACGACTTCTCCTCTCTCACCCTGGATGCTTATGAAGCAGACGGCGATGCAGGTCCATACAGGACACGGACCTCACGCGGTCTTTGCGAAGTCGTAAATTATAATCCTAATCACACGAAGCGTCTGGCCACCATGTCTGTCGAAGAAATCTCAGCTGTTGTAGATGGGTGGGTCCACATATACAATCGGCTGGGTGGGCAGGATGAAATCACTTATCCCCTGATCTTCGAAAATTACGGGACGATCATGGGAAACTCTCAACCACATCCACACGGTCAGGTCTACGCATACGGTGAAATTCCTGGCCTGATGGTCGAACCGCAGCTTCGGGAATTTGCAGAGTACCGGGCAAAGCACGATGCCTGTTTCGTATGCGAAGCCAACCGCATGGAATGCGAGGACGGCCGAAGGATTCTGACAAGCAACAACAGCTTCCTGTCTTATGTCCCATTTGCTGCCCAATACCCTTACGACATCACCATCGTACCGCGAGCCCACGTGGCCAGCCTGAATGATCTGGATGAAGATGCCCGGGCAAACTTCGCCCGCCTGCTTCAGAATCTGCTCACGGGCCTGGACCGTCTTTTCGGAACCCCCTACCATTACACCCTTGCCCTGATCCAGACACCCACGGACGGCATCGACTATGGGTTCCACATGCAGGCCCACATCACCTCTTTGCTTCGCGGTCCGGGTCTTCGCAAGCACGTGGTCGGGGCAGATATTTTCGGCAACCTGATCAACCCCTCTGACCCGAATATCTCGGCGGAAGAGATCCGACGCGCGATCGTGACCGCCCGCAAACATTGATCCGAGGAATCGAACGTGACCTCCATTGCGAAAAAAGCCATCTCCACATTCAGGGAGCGATATTCCGGCGACCCTGATCTCGTTGTGCAGGCGCCCGGCCGAGTCAACCTGATTGGCGAGCACACGGACTACAACGGAGGATTCGTTTTTCCTGCGGCCATCGACAGGTGGATCGTATGCGCGGCCCGAAAGCGCGAAGACCAACAGGCGGTGATCCACTCGGTAGCCCACAATGAACAGGTCTCCTTCGAGGTGAACACAACGCCGGATCGCATCGGGAACTGGGGGGACTATCCACGGGGTGTGATTCGCGAATTCCAGAAGCTGGGTCACCACCTCACAGGTTTCGACGCGGTCCTGGCGGGTGACGTCCCGGTCGGGGCCGGTCTCAGCAGTTCTGCTGCCGTGGAAATGGCGGTTGGCAAAAGTCTGCTCGAACTGAATGACATCGCCATGTCCGGGTCCGATCTGGCGCTGCTGGGTCAGCGAGCGGAAAACCAGTTTGTAGGTGTTAATTGCGGCATTATGGATCAGTTCGTATCCGCGAACGCAGCAGCCGAACACGCCCTCTTTCTGGATTGTCGTGACCTTTCGTTTGAGCAGGTGCCTCTTGCAACTGAAGGTGTTCGAATCGTCATCTGCAACTCGGGCGTCACGCGCGGACTCACCGACTCCGCCTACAACGACAGAAGATCATCGTGTGAAGAGGGTGTCGCCCTCCTGTCTAAAGCCTCCGGTCAAACATTTGAAACCCTCCGGGACATTTCTCCCCAAATCCTCGAAGGACACAGCCTTGCCCTTCCACCAATGATTTATCGCCGGTGCCGTCACGTGATCACCGAAATTGAAAGAACACGGCTGGCTGTGGAAGGCCTCAAGGCGGGTGACCTTGTCGGCTTCGGCAGCCTGATGGATCAGTCTCACAACAGTTTGCGAATCGATTATGAAGTCAGCGGTGAGGAACTGGACTTCCTGGTCCGGATCGCCCGAAGTGTCGAAGGTGTCCTGGGCGCACGAATGACCGGAGCGGGATTTGGAGGTTGCACAGTAAATCTTGTCGAAGAAACGGCAGTGGATTCGCTATTGGAAACGATCGAAAGCCAGTATGAATCAGAAACAGGCCTTAAGGCTCAAACCTATATCTGCTCTGCCGAGAATGGCGCGGAGGTCGTTCAGTTTGCAGCTCAATAACTGAAAAATCAGGGGACAGGGTAAATGTCCTCGACAGCGGAAAATAGAGATCAAGCCCGAGTGTCCGACGTGATGTCAACAGACCTGTTCAGCGTAGATCACGACGATGACATCTACCTGGCGCTCAAGCAGATCTCCAAGCACGACATCGGTCGTCTCCCCTGTGATTCACAACAACCGACTTGTTGGGATTATCTCCCGATCGGATATCATGCGGGGATTCGAACTAAAGCGACTGCAGTCTTGTTGAGTTCCAGAATCATCGATCACATTACACAACCTGGACAGATAACGAATTCTCCAAACCCGCTCCATTGACCAGTCGCACCGGAGCACAAAATGAGTATCCCTGTACACATCATATCCGGCTTTCTTGGCTCGGGCAAAACAACCCTGATGAACCATCTGCTGCGCACCAAAACAGGTTCTCAGAAATTCGCGCTCATCGTAAACGACTTCGGAAAAATCCCACTGGATGGAGACCTGCTGGACCGGGAAGGATATACGCTGAAGGAACTTTCATCCGGGTGTGTCTGTTGCACGCTCAGGGGTCCGCTATCGGATACACTTGCGGCGTTCGCGCTGGAAGAACATCCAGATATCATCCTGATGGAGACCACGGGTGTGGCCATACCGGCTGAACTCGCGACCGTCTTCCGATCCGAGGAGCTTGAAGACCTCGTCCGGATCGGAAACATCGTCTCCGTCGTGGATGCGAACAGCTTCCTGAAATATGAACCGCATTTCCAGGTGCTGGGTAAACAGGTCCGCCAGGCCAACACCATTTTGATGAACAAAGTGGATCAATCCGCTCCTGATTCACTGGCGGCCGTTCGAAATCGGATTAAATTTCTCTCGATGCCGGAAGCCATCATGACAGAAACCGATCACTGTCAGATCGCACCGGAACTGATCCTGAACAGCCGACAGGTATACCTCCCCAACTACCTCAACCTCGCAGGCCACGAGGCGACATTACAGAGCTTCTCATACGAAACGCAGAGCAGATTTTCACTTGAGAAGGTAAAATCTTTCCTGCAGAAGCTTCCGGATTGTGTTGTCCGCGCAAAGGGAATCGTATGTACCGATGTCGGCGTCAGGGTAATTCAACTGACGACGTCGGGATGTGAGATCACAGGTTGGGAAGGTGAAACAGAGCAGTCCAGGTTGGTCTTTATTGGAGAGGGACTTCTTGATGACGATCTGGAGATCGAACTGGAGGAATGTCTCGCGGAGTAGGTGAACGGGTGCTTTGCGATTTCAATAACTTGATTGGCGAATTTTCCAGGGTGTCTATCTCCGAAGTCACACGATCTCTCCTGAATCAATCCGTTGGAAGTCTCATCTATCCTCTCGGCCGCTTACCAGAACCACTTCTGTCCAGTCAGCGCATCGATCCACACGCCGATCGGCCAGTGTCATTCCGCCGGTTGTCCGGACCTGCAGCCCATCCGATCGCGAGGTGTTGTATCGAATCCATCCTCTGTTGGGAATCCTCACCTCCGCCTGCCCCTCGATGATCTCGAATGGGGTAAAGATCTCCTCCAGAATCCGGGATCCGAGGTCATACTCGAATCCTGGATGCCTGTCGCAATACAGCAGCATACTATCCGGTCCTCTTTCCAGCTTATTTACGGGAAATGCACGCCCACGAATACCCTCCTGAAACAGATACGCAAGTTCTGGCTCTTCGAAGTGATGGCACTCCCTTTCTGAGAGACCTTCCCACACACCGTCTAGAACGAGAACACACTGGTCATTATCCTCCCGCATCTCCAGCAGCCGCAGAAACGGTCTGGCTGGCATCGCCAACTCCAAATTCTGGTAGTTAAACCGGGTACAGTCGTAAAGGGTAATCTCCCTGTTTCCTTCCACCGTTTGAACGGTGGCATATCGCCCCTCGAACCCCATACCGTTCCCGACATCCCGGAATCCTGATGGGTCGGGTGAATAAAACAATTCGACTTCCTGCTTGCCGGTCGTGACCTGCACAGCCAGAACGTCCTGCTCACTCACTATTATTTTGACCTCTGCGTCAACTGCCTGGTTATTTCGCACAGGTTCCCAAAGCGCAGTGAACCGGCTTCTGAGATTCTCACCCTCCCGACGGACGATCAGCTTGGGCATTCTAAACTGCTCCACCAGAGAGTGATCCTCTATCTGCAAAGCATTGCTCCAGCACTGTCTCAAAGTTGGAACTGTAGCAGTATAAAGATCGCCATCGCCGGGTTCGAGCATGTGCAGGCGCACATCGGGAATCTGGTCATCCTCCGCTTTGAAGATCGCAGAAAACGGGCCTGAAAAGCTCCCTTTGTGGACATCTCGAAAAACGCCATACCACGGGTTCACGTCCTTCGGCTTGAGTCCCTGTGCCAGGAGCTCCTTTTCCCACTCCGCGTGTGCGGGCGGCTCGAACGGGTTTCCGTCATCCGCATAGCTCTCGGCGTAAAATGCTGTTGGAACCGAGGACTCCAGCCGCTGTTCACCATGCAGCTGCCCTGGGCCATCCACTCGTGCGTGCTGCCCCCGGCGACCTCGAAAATATCGAGGATCAGGTTGTCGTTTGCCCCTGTTGGCACAAGGAACAGAGTCCGGCGATAGGCTGTGCATTGAGAATAAACCTCGGGTGCGGACACTTCCACCACCTGCACGCCATCTCTCGAAGGGTGCCACCCAAGCAGGGAGCCGCATTGGGATACCTTTTCCTGCGTATCCCTGTCGACCACCACGAGGTTGTGTCCGGACGCGGTTTTGGCGAACCCGTTGTAGGTCAACTGATACCCAATGTCGGATACCAGCTCTTCGGCATAGGACCAGAGGATCAGATTCAACATATCGTCATGGTCGTGACCCCAGTTGCCCGAATAGTGCAGGTGGGCCTGAATATGATTAGCCCTGTCCTTATCTCCCCTTGCAAGAAACGCGTGACCGAAGGAGGGATAAATCAGGGAACGGCCCTCACCCGAAGGGTTCCGGGACGGACGGGTCTCCTCGATATCCGCGTGCTTCCTGTTTCTCATGGTATGGTGCGTATCGTGTGCCTGAATGTAGTTGCCGTCCGGATAGACCATTGTGGCCAACGTCTCGACCGCCTGGTGGAGGATGGGCAGTTCACGCTTGTTGCTCAGGTTGTCGAATCTTCTCCCGTCGATACTTGACACGAATCCCTCTGGATCCGAATAGCCGGAGCCGTGCGCAGATGCATTGGCGATGCCGTGAATCTGTTGCCCGGCATAGGACATACTCTCTGGGAAAACGTAGTCTGCCATAATGGTCTTTTCCGCGAGCAACTTGAGCTTCCAATATGCGTAGTGAACCAGTTCCGGCAGGCCCACGCCACGACCGAGCAGAATAAATCCTGTGGACTGATAGGGTATGTAATTGCTCAAAGCCGCATCCGGATGCAGATAGTGAATGTCATACCGGATCGCGTCTTTCACCGAATACAGAAACAATTCCTCTTCTACAAATGCCCTTGCGTCTCCCGCCGGGGCCAACCTGTCGAACGATGACCACACTTCCGCATTAACGACATAGTCATATCCTTCTGCGAGAACACACATATGCCGGGTCCCGGTATGATATTTGTCATACCAGATGCCCGCGTAAACGGGGAATTCCGTCACCGGGCGCAGTCTATCTTCCTCTGCAATCCCGGGTCTCCCGCGATGGGTTTTGGGCCAGTGAGGCACTGCGCGCGCGAAATCGTACAGAATCGCCGCGGCACGCTCAGCATATGCCAGCCGTCCAGTCAGGTGATACAGTATGCCCAGCGTCCTGGATGCCTCGATCAGGTAATAAACCCGCAGCGAATCCATGAATTCACCATTCAGATAGATCCGTTTTCCATCGGCAGCATCGTGATACGGATATTCCTGCCGATCACCTCTCGGCCCTTCGATCTCCAGCATACCCGACTGCGGATACAGTTCGAAAGGATCTACAGTATGACCTCTGGGGCACCAGATGAGATCCGGTTGGCCCGGTTGCCAGGTCAGGGTTTCTCCGTCTTCCCTTGGGCAGCGCGCGATTCTGGTGCTCGGCATGACACGCGCATTCCCGGCAATTCGGTTGCGCAAAGGCGTCATCCCCACGAGATCAGTTGCGGCAACTCTCAAGAAGGGCGCTGCACTGTCCTTAAGCCGCTGGATTTCACGTTCCGTTAACGCTTCAACCACAGATACTCGTTGGGGGTTACGTCTCTGTCTCCGGGGAATCGGTTCAAGCGCATCCACCCAATCCTCTGTTGGATAGAACCCGCCATAATATGCCTTCAGATCCTCAAAAGTCGTGGGAATTTGGGAAAGTCTTTCTGAGCCAAGCCCCGAAGTGGCATCCATTGCCAGGGGTCCCAGATCTGTGGAATCCGTCGTGCCGGTCTGGCTGTCACCGCGCCAGTAGGATCCGAATTTCGACATAAAGATGCTCCCCTGTTTCCGTGCTATCGTGTTTAGAAATGACCATAAAAGAGATCCGACGCCTAAATTCCATTCCCTGCAGCGGCCCCATTTGAGAGACAACTTACGAATACGGCTCAGTGTTGTTGGTGGTCTTGCCTGTTCCACCGAGTTGATCGGACCAGACAATGTATTATCTAAAGACGCCCCTCGCCGGGCATTCATTCCCTTATACGACAGAGAAAAGCCGGAAACTGGGTCATTTTGTCCCATTCCCGGCCTTCGTTCACGCGGGACATATTGTCCCATCCAGATCACCTGAATATGTGACAAAATACCCCACTTGATCCTTTCTCGCCTGTGGCCATACCCAACTTTAAGTAGGCTCAATCAGTTCAAGACATATCTTCGGGATGACTCATTCTTCATCCTCAATCAGACCGTACTCTCGCAGTTTCCGGTATAGCGTGCGTCGGGCGATACCAAGGGTCTTTGCAGCGCGGGTCTGATTCCTTCCCTCCGCCTCAAACACCTTCTCGATATAAGCCCTTTCGAGTTCAGCCAGAGTGAGTGATTTCTTGCCTGCCTGTTCGAGCAGGGAATCTTCCGCAGTGTGGGTTTGCCCTGACAATGCAGGCTTGCCCACTGTCTCGATCCTGGCCTCTTCTACAAGTTCCTCCTCTACCGGGTTTCGATTCTGATCAGATTTACATACTGACCTTCTTCGAGTTCTGGTGAGTCTTGTCGAAAGGGCAACTGCCGCCGCCGCAGATGCAGCCAGAATAAGTGACGAAATTCGCATTTCATTGATCCTCTTCAACGGTTCAATCACCAGTCCTGTGCGATCGCCTCATCCAACGACAGTACGCCAGGACGATTGCCGACATTCATCCACTGATTCGAAAATAGGCCGACGGTCTCTCAATGTCAATAACTCCATCTACGAACTGGCTCCAATCGACTTCCTCGGGCGAAAATTCAGTTTCTTCTGTCCCTCTAACTGAGTAACTTGGGAATTCCACCAGCTACTCAAATGTGGGCAGTGTTCCGTCGCCTTCAAAATGGATTGATCCAAATCAACTCGGATCGAACGAAAGTAGTTGATACAACGCGATCACATCGTCCAGTGCAGTCCCGAATCACAGCAAAACCACGATCACCAGGAAAGGTTGAACATGCTCTTTTACGACAGTCTCGAGGCATACATACACGGTGAACGACAAAGGCTGGAGCAGCTTGTTCAATCGAATATCCCCACAACGGGGAGGATTCTCGAGGTGTATGGCCCTGCGGACGACCAGGATCTGGAGACCAATCCGGGTGGACACTCGGTCACGCAAAAGGTTAGCCAGTTGCCAGTCGATTGCCACGGAGTAGAGGGAGACAGGCACGTCGGGTTAACGCGGCCGGCAACAGGCAGGGAGGCACCCTTGTATCAGCGAAAACAGGTGCAAATCGTGAACCGAAGACAGCTATTCGCCGTTTCGCCTGGTGAATGCAGCCTCTTGAGCGAGCGCCTTTGTGTGGAAGTAACACCCCAGTTGCTCGGAGCGAATCTTTTGATCGGACGCGAGGATGGTGGCGAATTCTGCATCTCCAACCTGCCTGTGAATACGTATCTTGCCATTGCCCCGGCGAATGCCAAAGAACCACCCGCGCCTCCTGTTGCGACCCTGATTCACTACGTCCAGCAGAAGGGATGCAGCCGAACGGGAAAGGCGATCGCCCGGGCTTATGGCGATGACTCGCTCACCAAAAGATTCGTGGATGAATCCGAATTTGAACGTGGCATCCTGTTAGGTGTAGAATATCCGGTAACCGAGCCGGCCATTTTGGAACCCGGTCAGCGCGTGTTCTTCAAATTTCCGATGGGGTGCTGTTATTGAGCACCCGAAATTAACGGCAACCGAATGCCGTGGATTACACGTGAGAAAGCGGTCGCGTTTTCTCCTGTGCCTCTTTGATAAGGCCAACTCAGAAACAGCCGCACCGCCAAACCAGGCAGTGCGGCTGTTTGCATTGAAGCGGCTCACCTCTTGCCTACCCCGTATTTTGTAGTCCCTCCGCGATCCCGTTGATCGTGGCAAGCAATTCACCGAACAGCCGTCGGTCTGCCCTGTTGGATGCGCGCCACTTGCGGAGCAGATTCACTTGAATAAGGCTGATTGGATCCACATACGGATTTCGCAGCTCAATGCTGCGCTGCAGGGTCGGTTCTCCGTCGAGGAGCGTATCGATCCCTTTCAGCTTCAGAATCAGACCGACCGTCAAATCGTATTCCAACTTGATTCTTTCGAAAATGTCCTTGCCAGCTTCACCGACCAGGGCTGCATATCTGGCAGCCACATCCAAATCCGCCTTTGCGAGCACCATCTCGGCATCATCTATCAAAGACCGGAAGAATGGCTGATCATCTATGGTTTCCACAAGCGTGTCTTCCCCATCGGTATCCATTGCTGCGGCCAAACCGGTTCCCAATCCGAACCACCCGGGAAGCATGTGACGACTTTGGGTCCAGGCGAACACCCAGGGAATCGCGCGCAGATTCTCGATGCCCTCCTGCGTCCTGCGCGAAGCCGGGCGTGAGCCGATCTGCATGCGTTCAATCACGTCGATCGGTGTGGCCTGTCGAAAATAGCCGTAGAATCCTTCGTTCCCGTAAACAAGATCCCGGTAGGCCTTGCGGCTCACTTCAGCCACAGATTTCATCACAGACCGCAGCTTCGATCCGCCTCCGTGTTGGGGTCCCGCACCAACAGTAGAAATAGCTACTGAACCCACCATCTGTTCCAGTTCGCGTGTGGCAATGCCTCGCATCCCGTATTTTGCATGTATAATCTCACCCTGTTCTGTTACCCTCAATCGACCGCGCACAGTGCCTTTTGGGGCGGCAAGTATGGACCGCTCGATGCGTCCCCCACCCCGGCTGCTGGTGCCTCCCCGGCCGTGGAAAATCGTCAAATCTATGCCGGCCTGTTCGGTTACACCACACAGGGTCCCCTCGGCTTGCTGAAGCGCCCACCTTGCGGATACGAAACCACTGTCCTTGTTGCTGTCAGAATAACCGATCATCACCACCTGTCGATTGCCTCTCGAGGAGAGATGGGAGCGATAGGTATCGCAAGACAACAGCCGCGACATGACATCTGGTGCCCTCTGAAGGTCAGACACGGTTTCAAACAGGGGAGCAACATCCAGTGGGATCGTACCGTCCTCTGCCAAACCACTCCATTTTGCGAGCAATAACACGGTCAGCACATCGTCCACATCCTGTGTCATGCTCACGATATATGGGCCAATCGCCCGGGGACCCATGTGAACCTTGGACGCAGCAATTTCACGAAACACTTCGAGCGTTCGTTCGGCCTCGTCGTCCGATTGCCCTGCAGGTTTGTCCATCGATTCCAACGCTCGGAGAAGGATCTCAGTCCTTCGATCAGCAGGCATCGAAGCCCATTCGCTCTCCCCCAACAGCTTCCCTGCAACGGATCGGTGGACCTGTGCGTCCTGCCGGATGTCAAGTGTGGCCAGGTGGAAACCGAACGTCTCAACACGTCTGATCAGCCGGTTCACCGAGAACTGTCCTGCCCGTACCCCCTTGTTCTCCCTGAGACTGGCGGAGATTCTATGGAGATCACCCAGAAATTCGTCGGCATCAGCATATCCATCCGCCCGATCCTCACCGCTTGCTTCAAGCCGTTCCTGAATTAAGCGGATCAGCAACCGGTACGGCATATCGTGATGCCTGGGTGGAATCGCGTTCAGTATTTCGGGAAAACGTTTCGAATACAGACTGACCTGCTTCCGCAGATCCATACTGACACTGATTCGCGACATAGACTGACTGAGTTGCCTGTAGAGTTGTCCGAGTTCCCGCTGGTAAAGTGCCAGAATCAGACGACGGTGCTGTGCAAGCGTGGAATGGATAGTCTCCGAAGTCACATTCGGATTGCCGTCCATGTCCCCCCCGACCCAGGAGGCGAAACGGATGATGGATGGCGCCCGGAAATTAGCATCCGCTACGCCGTATACTTGCTTTAGCGCACGCTCGAGGGATTCGTAGAAGGCCGGCACGATCCGGTAGAGAATATCCGTGATGTAAAACAGCACGTGCTCTAGTTCGTCAGCCACAGATCGTCTCGCGCTGGGATGCTCCTCGGTCTGCCACATCGTGGCGACTTCGGATCGGATCTTGCCCATTGCGGCATGGTCCTCCGCCGGAGTAAGGGAGGGGTCCAGACGATCCACCAGACACCGTGCAATACGCAGGTGCTTTTCAAGCAGGCTTCTTCTTGTGGCTTCGGTAGGATGGGCGGTGAACACCGGTTCGATCACCATGTGTTCGAGAAGTGTCTTCACTGCGTCCAGACCTTGTCCGGACCGGGCGAGTTTCTGAACCGTGTCGTCCAGACTCCCTGGCTGAACCTGCGTTCCAATCCGTATGTAATCCCGTCTTCGGCGGATGCGATGCACCTGTTCCGCCAGATTGACCACCTGGAAATACACGGAAAAAGCCCGAATCACTTCGGCCACCTCTTCCTCCGACAGGGCCTCTATGATCCTGGAAAGCTCTTCGCCCGCCTCCGAATCACCTCGTCGCCGCCTGATTGCCGCTGTCCGAGCCATCTCCACATTATAGTAAAGCCGTTCCCCACCCTGTTCTTCCAGGACCTCTCCCATCAGAACACCCAGGGCGCTCACATCTTCTCGAAGCGGGGTATCCTTCAGCGAAAAATGGATTTCTCTTTGATTCATGCCACCTCTCAGAACCTCGAATCTTGCGTGTCTGGAATGATTTCGAACTGTCGAAAACCCTTCAGGCGATTCGGAAGGATACCCAATATATCATGCGGACTGCCCAGAAACAAAACTTGATCGTTTCAGGCCTCTTCATCACGGGGGTCCGGAAGACTGACCATGGTCCTACTCAATCGATCGATAACCTGAAAAGCCCTGCTTGCTCGGCAACTCTCTTCAATTGGGCCTTCTGCCAGGCAGTGGCAAAGGAGGGAACGGGTTCGCGTACAGTGTCCGATGAGATCACGCCTCGCTCCACGAGCAGCTTCTTCCAGATACACCTGTTGCACACCTCTTTTTCATATGCCGCCAGCCGGGAAAACGGCGTGAAGAATGAAATTGCTTCCTCCGTTTTGCCCTCCGCAATCAGATCCCACGTCTTTCGGAAAACGTCTGGCATATAACACGCCGGCATCGTACCGCAGCATCCAGCCTCGATTTCCTCTGGCAGAAAGATGCCGCTGTTTCCGCCGAACACCCCATCCAGACTATTCCCAATGGCGGAACCCAGGGATCTCGCTTTGTGAATAATATTTCCTGACTCGAGCTTGATGTATTTGAGATTCCGCAATCGGCCTGAAAGCTTGACCAGATAATCCACTGAGAGCTGGATGTCACTCAGCACGTGATCCTGCAGGACGATCGGGATCTCCACAGACTCGTCCAGCATCTCGAAATGCCGGGAAACTTCCGCCAGTCCGCCTCGCCAACGCCCGAAAAACGGAGGCATGGCCATCACCGCACTTGCTCCCTCTTGCGCTGCGAACGAAGCTGATTCACCGAGCACAACCCCGGATGGATGGTTCACAGTGACGATAACCGGGACACGTCCATCAACCCGTTTGATGACATAACTCAGGAGCTCCTGCCGCTCCCTTTCTGAAAGCAGATGCCCCTCGGACGCGTTAGCCAGAGTCACAAGTCCGTGTACACCACAATCGATACAGAATTCGATCAGCCGTTCCTGACTGGCATAGTCGATCGAGCCGTCCTCGCTGAAACAGGTAGCCAGGATCGGGTAGATGCCACGAAACCCTTCGGATTCTTTACTCATCAATATCCTCTCCTCTTTCGACGCATAGCCCATCCGGATATCTTTGGCGAGAGTCACGAACCCTCACCATAGCGCCTCCGTTCATCCTGACAGCGCCTCCGGTCATCCTGAGCGAAGAGTAGGATCTCAGAGCTCTCGGTGATCAGAAGGCTGATCGGTTCTCTGCTCACTGGCGCTCACTGAGCGTGCCGTTCTGGTCGCCGGCCCTGACTCAAATGGCAACGAAATATACTGTCCTGTGCAGCAGAATGCACGCACAGGATCACGATGTCCAGCTGCGCTCATATCTCAGCCTGGCGATCACATACCTAGCCACTGCATAATTCCTGGGAAACAGATCAGTGAAAACCTTACTTTGGACCCAACGGAATTCGTCACGCACCCTTGCCACAATTTCAACAGGACCTTCTATATGACTCCAAATGTGATTTGGAACCCTGAAACCCTCACTCCCGAATTGGAGCGATTGAAACCGGCGCTCTCATCACTGGGCATGAAAAATCCCCTGAGAAGGGCGCAAGTGCTCGTGGATCTCGAAGAAAACTGGGAGGATGCGAATACCCAGGCGAATTGGGACAGCCGAATCTCCTTCTGGCGTGGTGTTCTGTTGGGCGAAGGCACGGGCTTCGATCTGCCCGAGTTGGTGGACATGGGAGGGATAGAGCAACCCGCGCGACCTCTTTCCGGGGCCGGCGACCTCTCCGAAGCAAACTGGGCAAACCACATGCGCGACAAATCGGGTCTGCTCGAGCACCTGCACGACACCGACTTTCGAGAAGAAATGGTGGGTTCGAAGTCCTGGGGATTATACAGGGAAGATGGAAGTTTTGACCCTGCGCGCGCCGAGGACCTGATCGCAGGTCGGCCCAGGATACACGACTTCGACCCACCTGAGATGACTGCCGATGACGACTACGACTATCTGATACAGCATCCAAACGACCGGTTGTTTCAGATCGTGCATCAAAACAACTGGATATTCGTGTACCTCACACTGGCGCAATATCATGGTCCCGACGATCGGTGGGCAGACCAGTTCATCCGAATGATTGGTGCCCACATCGATCACTGTCCTCGGCTTCCCGAGGGACACAATGATTTTGGAACCGGACCGGATCCGGGAAAGCCCGCAAACTGTGCGTGGACCCATCGCGGCTATGCGGCAGTCAGGATTGCCAAAACCTTGATCGCGTATATGGTGATGAAGGACAGTCCCCGATTCACCGATCGATTCCACACAATCCTTCTGAGATATCTGGTGGCTCACGTCCGCCACGTGCACGATCTGGATGAGCAGGCCTACAGTGACAACTATCTGGTTCACTGCGGCAAGTCCACTTTTCTCACGGGCGTGCTGTTGCCGGAACTCCGGGAATCAAATGGTTGGATGTCCAGGATGTGGAAAAACTTCATCGCCGGCATGGAACGTGAACTGCTTCCGGACGGCACCCATTTTCACCGTGCATTCGGCTATCACTGCGGCTTCATCGGCAACCCTGTATCAATGATCCACCTGGGCAGACAGTTGGACTCTGAGATGACCTTTCCCGAGCGTTTCCTGGTCCTCACCGAGAATGCCACTCAATCCCTGGTCTCTGTCTTGACGCCTTCTTTCACAACTCCTGGTATCAACGATGATTACACGGCCGACATCGTGGACCAGCGTGACCTGATCCAACTCTCAGCCAACGTGTTCAACAGAGATGATTGGCGCTACCTCGTATCTAATGGCAAGGTCGGAACACCACCAGAAGACCTGTCGGTCCTGTTGCCGGATGCCCAGCTTGCGGTTATGCGATCCGACTGGTCGAGGCAAGCACACTATCTCTTGTTTAACATCAGTCCCGACGGTGGACATCATCACCCCGACACGCTCTCGATTCAGATCTGGGCAGGCGGCGAACGACTGCTTACAGAACCGGGAACCGGACACTATTATACCGGAGAGCGAGAACTCTCGAAACGAAGCTGGTGGCACAATTGCCCAACGCTGGGAAAGAACATGCTACCCAATAATCCCTCGCCAAAAGTATTGCATTGGGAAACATCGCGCGAACTGGATTACGCAGCCGGACAGATCACAGTCGAATGCGCGAAAGGCAATGCCGTCATTCGTCGCCACATTTTCTTTATAAATCGCAGCTACTGGATCTTGTTCGACGAGTTCGATCTAGCCAGTGATGAAGAAGTATGGGAGAATTTTCACTTCCCCGTAGAACAGATATCCGTCTCTTCGAGCACACAAGTTGTGGAGATAAAGGGAAAGCGAGGCACCGGCTTACAAATGGTCGCAGGCCAGAATGGATGGCAAGTCGATGTGGAATCGGCCAACCGATGGATGATGTATGGCAACCCGCCGGAATCCACCAGTGTCTTGCACTATCGGGCTGATCCTGAAACAGCCGCGAAGGGATTTGCGGTCTTGTTCGTACCTTCAACTGATAAGCGTTCGGCTGAGGCAAGGGTAGACACGATCCAAAATTTGGAGAACGGATCTACCAGGATCACCGTTACAGTGGATGGCCAGCTTCAAGAAGTAACAACTTTATGCCTGAACCTGAATTGCTGAGCTCGAGAGACCCCGGCCCTAAGGCGGAAGAATATGATGCGAATAGAAACTTCGCCGTCCTTAAGAAGCACCATTTCTCTGGACCGCGCCCTCAAGACTTGCCTCCTCGGCCATATCGTAGACCGTGTAAGCGGGTGTGTAACCCAGGATTCGTTCTGCCTTGGCACTACTGAGATGCCAGGGAGGGCGGGCTGTCGGCAAACATGCCTTCACAACGGGAAGCTTCAGACATTCGGAAAGAAACAAAACAAGATCAGCCATCGAGAACGCGGCGGCACCCCCAAGATTGAATGTTTCACCAACCGCTTCATGAGAATTCAGCGCAAGGAGACATCCCCGGGCAATATCCCTCGCATCCGCCCATTGTCGCACCTCGGGATTGCCTTCCAGATCAGCCAGCACCAGAAGCCGATCTTCATCCGCATCGTGAGCCTTGAGAATCTCCAGTGATTTTTGCGCGTCCCCTTCTGCGCCTGAACCCAGGGCATCGATCGCTGCCCTCAGGAACAACCAGCGGGCAAACACACTGGTGGGGTCAACCAGCTCCTTCGCGTTTACAGTTGCCCCGAAGCGAAGGATCGTGGTGGGCAATGAAAATCCCCGGTGAAATGAAAGGCACATTTCCTCGGCGCCAATTTTCGTCGCGCCGTAAACCGAACCGGCCAACCTGGGGTGTTCCTCATCCACGGGCAAATAGTGCGCAATATGGTCCGCTCCCTGGTAGTACACAGCATCGCTGCTGGCGAAGATGAACCGTTGGATCCCTGGCGCTCGATCCCGGACAGCGGAAAGCAGGTTGAATGTACCTCTCACGTTCGACTCGACAAAATCGTCCTCGGTGTGACCTCTGGATGTCAGGGCGCCAGCAAGGTGAAAAACTGCCTCTACACCCTCTGCTACCTGTGCCAGAGCATCCTGGTCCGATAGGCTCCCGGTAACCACTTCCACCGATACCGGGATCGAGGTTGAATCCCCAGGCATCACCAGTGCCCGCACCCGATGTCCCTCACCGAGTAGCTCCCGGACAAGATGAGTACCGATTCTCCCGGTGGCTCCCGTCACGAGTACCTTCATCCCCAGAACTCCCCTTCAGCGAGAGGCCAATCCACTCGCAAGATTTTCCACGTGCATCACGAATTCCAAAGTCAGTTCGATCTGTAAGCCCAGCTTCTCATAACCCTTCCAGTACCAGAACCCCTCCGGCCTTTGCGTTTCCACATACCAATCCGCCATTCGGCAGGACCAATCGAGATAGACCTCCTCTCCGGTAATCTGATACAGAAGTGAGCTTCCCCAGCTGCTCTTGCACACCTGTGCATAGTTGAACTGGCCATCCGTCGCATCCATCGAGAATGCCTGATACCGACGTGCAAGTGCCAGGTATTCCGGCCGGGGGTCCGCAAGATAGAGCCTGCAAAGGAAACCTGCGGCAATGCCCCCTATGGTCCAACGCTGGGGACGATTCTTCTTGTTATCCACCAGGTGCCAGAACTTCTCCTCCTCTGGAAATGTGGTCAGGAGTTCTCCCCTGTCTGATGACCAGGCGTAGTAAAATTGTTCAGGAAGCCCGGTCTGCGCATCATAAATACCTTGCAGGAACGTGGCAACCGACCTCGCGATATCCAGTCTGCCAAGCGCGATACCGGCCAAACCCGGACCACACGTGTAGGGGATATCCATCCGGTCGCTTTTCCCACCGTCCTCAGTTTGGTCGTTATGAAATCCGCCGGAGCCGGGGTCCCGCCATGTCAACAGGTCGGACATCAATCCATAGCTCAGGTCATACTGCCTTGCAAGGTGCGCACCCAGCATCAGTGTTGAATTTCGGTAGGCATAGGCATCCCTGAACACGCGGAAGGGCCCTTCGATCTTACCCTCCAGAGTCAGCATATTTCTCCGGATCCACTCGCATATTGCTGCAGCTGCGGTAGATTCACCTGTAATGGAGAACGTCCATGGTGCACGGTAGTAGTGAAATCCCTCTTCGGGATTTCCGATCGATCCATCAGGGTTGAGCTGTCCCAACAGCCAGTCCACACCGCTTCGTCGAATGCTCTGGAGTGACCGAATCGCCGACTTGCGTTTATCCATTTAACCAGCAACCTTCTTGGGCCTACACTTGAGAGCCAATGTTGACAGTAATCCTGGGTTCACTAACTTCTATGAAGCAAGAAATTTAGATATTTACGCTCTGGATCAGGCTTGTCCAGCAGCACGCAAATATAGGTTCCCAGACGACTTACGTGGAAGATTTCTACCGTGGAAAGGAGATCACCTGGGCCACGGGAGATGAGGCCATGATATTATGCGAATTGGACATCGTTGAAACCATTGTTAATTCAGTCTAATGGTCAGATATATCTATTGTAATAACATAAAGTTTTCACTACTGTCCCAACGTTTGAATTTGAATTCGTTGTAACACATTCGTGGAGAGCGTGTTGTCTGCAAAAAGAGTCTTTGTCGACTTGAAATCGATCGTACTATATATGCCTCATCCAATCATAAGGCAAGGGTGAATGTACACAGGTGCGACGATTTTCTCTCAGCTCATGCAGCAACTTCCCTGGTATCATTTTCATCGATGTGTCAAGCGATACCGGGGAAATTACAAGGTCAAGGCGTTCAAGTGCGCGGACTATTTTCGTGTGATGGCTTTTGCCCAACTCACCTATCGAGAAAGCCTTCGGGATTTCAAACGCCTTCACGAGATACACACCCTCCAAGCGTTCTTCGTGACCCGCGCAAAAGCCAACCTGAAGTTCCGACGTCGCTACTCCCGACCCGTCGACAGAACGCTCGGACTCATCTGCGACCAGACCGTCCTGCTTTCCTCATTCTATCCCTTGAAGGCCTACCCCGAGCCCCTGCGCAGAATCAAGTTCCACGATCCGGAGCCCGGCAACCGCTCTACACAATTCTACAGATCTTGAGCGTCTCGTTGTTCGAGAAAACACCTACTTTCGAAACGTTTCAGGAGTGGGACTCCAACGCCAGAATACCTGATCCAAGTAAACAGATGTTATTGTTTGATTAACGTTGGGACACTACTGACAATCTGTAACGGTTGACGATACGGGATCCGAACCAGAGACTTCTTGCAGGTCAAGCAACAGTTGCCAATAAATCGCTATCAACAGTCACTCAGGGGGATATGTTAGGGTCCCATACCCAATAATAGACACCCCAGATCAGTCTATAGGAAACCGCTCAGTGATTGTCACAATTGAACGACTTTCCGAAAGCATATGATAGCACCGAGTCAAGAATCGATCGCCCGGCAGGTGCCCTGCGGCCTCCAAATTCTGCTCACGGGGTTCTATCCCGAACCATCGCATTTCACGTGCGCAATCCACACTATACCTTAGCAATAAACGCCCGATGCCCTCTCGTCCAGATCTCAGATCATCCGCAAATGGAGCAGGGATGTTCCTAATGAAAATATGCGACGTTGCGTGTGCATATACAGCGCAGGAGTGCCGACCTTTCAAGAGAGAGGTTCTGGTGATGACTGCATCATCAGCGACATCGGTACTTGCAGGCGTGGGGGTTTCACTTTGATACAGACAGAAGACATCGATGGGTTCCTTATGTCGAGATTCCAGGAACTCCGTCACAAGTCCGTCGAGCAACACCACGCTCTGCTGGTCCCGTGTGAGGGACGCAAGACAAACCCTCTCAATTCCTGCAGGTCGAGACTCCTGATTCCGATACCGGCTGCTCTCTTCTTTCCAACATTCAACATTCGGAGCTGACATGTTCTCTCCTGGGTAGCGGAAAAGTGTACTCTGCACGGGGTACTTTCTGGGCCTTGTTTTTCGCTCATTTCCAACACTTCCAGATGTGAGCTTTGGCTGCCTTCCATCTTATCCTGTTTATTGATTCAACGTCCTGCAACATAAATGGATGCGCAAATTCATCGCCTGTCTGTATGAATTGACTTCCACAGTTTGTCCTCACCCTTCCGCTAAAAATCTGTTAACCATCCTCCCAAAAATACCAGAAATGATATCAATTTTTGGGCAGTTCGTGGGCACCGACAAAAAAGAGGCCACGACAAAATCGTCGTAACCTCTTGTTTTATATGGTGGGCGATACTGGATTTGAACCAGTGACCTCCTGCATGTCAAGCAGGCACTCTAACCAACTGAGCTAATCGCCCACGCTGAATTCTGTTTCTTATGTGCAAGGTCGATAATATACCAAAAGACCGATGGCGAAACAAGAATTTTGCCTGTCTGAGAATTGTCCCACTCCGGGCCAGCCTCAGCGCGGTGCCACCGATCACCATAAAGAGTTTCCCGCCTCGTCCATCAGGTTCTTCACCTGCTGAGCTGCCCGATCTCGTTCTGTGCCCATCAATGAACAGTTGACGGTAACACGGCGATCATCCTGACAGGTGCGGCCATCGCTCCCCTGATCTTCATCGGCAATGCGATCAACCTGAAACGCGTCTCAGTGATTTCAGAAAGGTTCACCAGCGAGCCTGCGACTAGCGTGCCCGACTTGAGCAGCATCGGCCAGAAATTGGGTTCTTCGACACCATCGTACCAGTTCGCCATATCCGAAGCCAGGATCGCTGGCGCGTGTCCAACTACCCACTCTATGGCATCATAACTGAAATGGGGTGTCAGCTCAGCTTTCTGGTCACCAGATGCGTAACGGTTATATCCTGTCGCAATCAGAATGGCCTCCCCCGGACCGATCTCCTCGCCCGACTCCGAAAGCGCTTCCTCCAGATCCCGACCCGAAACCTTCTCATCTTTCCCTTTCGGCACATAAAGCAGGACCGTTGATAGGAAAAGGCGCTCAAGGCCGATATCCGCCACAGACTCCATCTCGCGATACAGGTGTGCGCCTGTCTCCAAATGATTCCCTGCCTGAACACACATTCGCATTTCCTGTGAATAACTCCTATACGCCAATCCTTTACACAGCGCTGCCATTTCCTCTTCCAGTTCCCTAAGTTCAAAGGAAGGGAGCGGAGCCGACACGTCAACCGGCATCCCGTTGTGGAAATCCACCGTCAGGTCCACGAGACGACCCACGTCCCAGACCTGATTCATTTCCACACTTGCCGGTACAGACTGACCTGAGGATTGGTTCACGCTCATTTGATGCTCTCCTCCGTTATTCCCTCGCCCTGTTGCGCTGCTTACCTTCGCGTGTCCTCGCCGTTATTAACCATCTGTCCGGGGAATCAGTCCGACTTACGCCCGAAAGACAGAATCTGCTCGATCTCGCCCTCTTTCCACCGCTTCTCTTCCGATTCATTCAGTACGCCGTCACCGTCTCTGTCATGGGCTTTTAATATGTCCTTCCACCTTGGTGACTCCAGCAGGTTCCCCTTCGGTACGATGCCATCATACCGCATCATCAGGGTTGACATCGGATTACCGGAAATGGCGGCCTCCATTTCATCCTGGCTCCACGTAGGCGGCGTCTCTCCGAACCATTTGAAAAGCGCTTCAAACCAGCAATGCGCCATAATTTCCGCACCGATGTAACCGGGGTGCAATCCGTCGGTGTCGTATGCCTTCGGGTAGTGATCCCGCGTAGGTGTCCACACGTCGGGCCCCTCGGCGATGCCTTCTATCCTCTCCTCGAGCAATGCTGAAAGCGCCAGCCGCTCGTGCCCGATCCCGGGTTCGAAGGAATGCTTATAAATATGCGTAGCGATAATCACCTCGTCCGCCCCGTCTGCCTTCAGATTCTCCGCAAACTGTCTCAAGACGGCTTTGCCCTTCTCGATTCTCTCAGTGTCATCGGGCCCACGAATTCCCTCCGCAGGATCTCCGAACACGCCCTGGAGCGACTCTTGCGCCAGTACAAGTGCAGGCCGGCCGGCTCGATTTTCAAGTGAAGGTGTAATCACTTTGTGCCAGGTTTCGAGACGCTTCCCGGAGTCCGGATCCATCCACTTCGCAATAGGGGTTCTTCCCTTCGTAGCCCACCTGATCTCAACCGAGTGATTCCCTTCGAATAAGCAGTCCAGTTTTCGTCGAAGAAAATGTGGCCAGTGAAAGGAAGTCGAGTAACCCTGCACGACGAGAAGGAGAGGTTTGCCCGCAAAAGTCTTCAATCTGAATTCTCCAATGAAGGTCCCTGTGCGTCATACAGACACAGGAAATCCGTCCTTTGTCGTGGTCTATCCTGTGACATTTTGTGAAATATCGATCAGAACGATACTGTTTTTGCAGTGTCTCGACGTATTTACACAACCCCTAAATATATACTTTAGACGCTGTTATTACACGCCTTATAGCTTAATTCCCGAATGTGGCATACGGTTTGCATTCCTTCAGCAACGTGACTCGGAAAGCACTCAGTTGTTGAGACACATTGCCGCGACGCCAGAATGGGCGAGTGGCAGAACATCTTCCATCTTTACCGTCGGGGGAAAAGATGAGTAGACAGATCGGGATTCTGAAGGCATTCAGGGAATGCACGGTTGTGGGTGCGGTAGCCGCAGGGCTTTTCTGCCTGTCAACCGAGAAGTTCTGGGGCATCCTTCTCGGACTGACCCTCATTCTCGCCGCGTTTCTTTTCAGCACCGCCCTCAGAATCGACAAGGAGGAGTTAGAACAGGGTCGGGAGTTCTAACTTCGCCGCACGGGGGAGAGATATCCACGGATGTCTCTCCCCTCTTTGTATTCATGACTTTAGCTCTGCAGCACACTCGATTTAGAAACGGGAGAACAGAAAATGGCCAATATACTCGTATTGGATTACGACAAGAGTGTCCGTGCATATGTGACCATCGCCTTTCAGTCCGAGGGTCACTCGGTTTATGCATTCGAAGATGCGCGAACGGTTCTGGATGCCGTCTGTTTCGACGACATGGATCTTGTCGTTACCGATCTGGAAATGCCCATGCCGGGTGACGAGGTCATCACCCGATTAAGGGAGCGTGGCCTAGACATTCCCATCCTTGTTACCGTCCCCTTGCTCACCGAGTCTGTCCGGCAGCATTTGCTCTCGCTTGGCGCGCAGGAAATTCTTCAGAAGCCTTTCGACCTGACCCAAATCCTCTCCGTTGCCGCCCGGCATCTTGGTCAACCGGCCATCCTGGCCACCCGGAAACCGCAGGCGGAGCGGCTTGCGAGCTACGAACACCGGCCCTTTGTCCCGCTGGTATACTCCGAAGCATCACCCAATTAGGGGTTCGATCAGCCCGAAAGACCATCGAGAATACCCCTGAGATACCCGATACTTCGGGAAGCAATCGTCTGAGGATCCGGTTTGAAATCGAACACCTCGACAGATACATAACCATCATAGGCCCGATCCTTCAGGGCCCTGAGAATTGGCGTGAATTCAAGATCGCCAAATCCGGGACCCCTGAGGTTCGGGTCATTCACATGTACATGTCGCATCGCCTTGCCCGCTTCGGCAATCACATCCACATGCGGTTTTGTTTCGGTATCCGCGGACCTGCAATCCACCATGGTCTGAAAGTTGGGATGACCTACCGCTTTGACCAACCGCAGCGCGTCACCTATGGAGGTAATGAAATTCGTCTCCTTCGTCGTCAGCGGTTCTATACAGTAAGTTACACCTCGTTTGGCCATCAGGTCGGTGCATTCGCCAAACAGATCAGCTGCTCGCATCCAGCACGCCTCCTCGTCCCATCCTTTCTCGATATTTCGTTGCTGAGGTGATCCGTGGATCATCACGCTGCCGCCAAGGTCTCCACAGAAATTGATCAACGCCTTCACATAGTCCTGTGTCCGTTTCCAGACTTTTTTGTCGGGATGGTTGATATAGAGTCCGGCAGGTTTCAGCAGCAGCCAGTGAAGTCCCACAATTTCGACGCCCGCCTTTTCTGCCGCGCGTCGGATGTTTCTCCGACGTGCAGACGAGATCCGGGTCACCGATTCAGCTAGTGTAAAGGGGGCGATCTCCACCCCATCGCATCCGATCTGTGCCGCGTAGTCGAATACTTTTTCAATTTTCCAGCCCTCGAAGAACTCATTGCAAACAGCGAGTTTCATCCTTCTCTCCTCTCAATTCCATGCGCCTGGTTCAATGGTTTGGCCCTCTGGTCCGATACGCATTGACGCACCGGGATACCGTCGGGAAATGTGTACAAATGCCTTGACAGGCCACTTCAATTTATCTACCATAAGCCAGCTAAATACACTGCTATGTATAAAATTTCGAACCCGTCAGCGAAGGTATTTTTCAGATCCCGCACACGGGCAATTCAGAATCCCAGGAGACACCAATGGCCGACGAATCCGGAGCCAAATCCGACGAATCCAGCGACGATTTTATCATTCAAGTTCGAGAAGTATGGAAGACTTACCGAATGGGCGATCAGGAAGTTCACGCGCTCCGTGGAGTAAGTCTCGACGTATTCAGGGGCGAGTACCTCTCTATTATGGGTCCCTCCGGTTCCGGAAAGACCACGCTCTTTAACATGGTCGGCGCTCTGGACAGACCCTCCAAGGGCAGTGTCTTTGTGAATGGCGTCGAAATGGGTGGGTTGAGTCAGGCCCAGATCGCTTACTTGCGATGTCATAATATCGGTTACATATTTCAGAGTTTCAACCTGATTCCAGTGATGACCGCACTCGACAATGTGGCGTTGCCCATGGTTTTTTCGGGCATGAAGAAATCTGAGTATGAAGAGAAAGCCGCCCACAAGCTAGAACTGGTTGGCCTTGGCGAGCGACTCCATCACAATCCATACGAACTCTCGGGTGGGCAGCAGCAGCGTGTGGCAATTGCCAGGGCAATGGCCAATGATCCAGATCTGATCCTTGCAGATGAGCCTACTGGAAATCTGGATCTGAATACGGGCCAGGAGATCATCGAGTTACTTAAAAAGCTGCAGAGAGAAAGTGGTGTGACGACTGTGACGAATACGCACGACCACAAGATGCTTGTCGCCTCGGATCGCGTAGTTGATCTCCGTGATGGTCAGGTGGAACGCGTCCGCAAAAGGGAAGAAATCGATATTCAGGAAGGCTCAATTGAAGGCATTGAAGAATAGCGGGAAGTACAGAGCTTGAGGCAGCAGAAAGGGCACCCATATCGGGTGCCCTTTTTTATTCGCGGGCCCGGGGCGGCTCCACTCCGGAAAGGGCTTCTTCGAGCACAGCCACGATCTCTTTCGAGCGAAATGGCTTCGCTACAAAATGGCGAATACCCATTTGCAGGAATTGCTCCCTCACGCCCGGCGTCAGGAACCCGGAGATCACAACGATAGGCACCCTGCTGTCAAGTTCCCGGGCAAGTTTTGCCACATCGGTTCCATCCATCTGGGGCATCTTGAGATCTACGGTCAGGATGTCGTACTGTTTAACCAGCAGAGATGCCACAGTGTCCGGCGGGGCATCAACGGATTCGGCCTCATAACCTGCCTGCTCCAGGATTCCCTGGAGGACTTCACAGATCCTTGGATCGTCATCAATTATCAGGACACGTTTTCCTGTCATCACGCTCAGTCCGAATCAAGTGTTTGTGGAAGCCCCATCACGGTCAGGCCTGGTGCTTCTCACCGCTGTGGAGCAAATCGTAGTATCCATTCTGCTCGAGTCTTCTAATCATATCCCGCACGATCCCACCGTCTACCCTGAAGATCTCTCCGATCTGCTCGGGTGGGTTGCCCTGCCGTACCAACTCGATCAATCTGTCCCGATCAACAATCAGTTCAGGCACTGCCATAGTTCGCCTCCTGGAACATCGATACCGAATCTTCACTCTGGAACTCTGGAACTCTGGAAAAGTAATCCATCGACTGTCGTATGTCAACCGATCTGAGAGCTATCTAAAAAAGCCGCCGCCCCGGGAAGGGGGGCGGCGGTTTAGGCGTGTTGCATTGATTCAGTTCCCGACCAGCAGCGAAACCAGAACAAGGAATCATCCGGATCGACCATTACCGAGAATTGGGCGATGGCTCCATCGCCCAATCTACTGCTAACGCATCTCGTTCATCATTCCCTCAAGATGCTTGATTTGCTGGTCCGTCTGTTCAATCATCCGACGAACGAGGTCCGCTGCATTTGCCTTCCCAGGAGAACCCATGGGAGGTGCGCCGGGACGACCCATATTCGGACCACCCTGAGGACCATGAGCACCGGGTCCGCCAGGTCCGCCAGGTCCGTCCATACGGTCGAAGAACATCAGCACTTCTGCGATCTTAGCCTTTTCTGCATCCGTGGCCTTACCCAGATAGCGTTTGGTGTCCTCAAGTGTTGCCTTTACACTCCTGAGCATCTTCACTTCTGCTTCCATATGGGCCTTCTGAGATGCCTTCTCCACATCCATCGTTTTCTGATAGGAGGCCTGGAGAGCAGTCGGCAAGGACTTGATCACTTCTTCTGGTGATGGTCCTTCCATATGTTGTCCACCCTGACCCATGCCACCTGGAGGTCCCTGCGGATGTCCACCCTGACCCATGCCACCTGGAGGTCCCTGCGGATGTCCACCCTGACCCATGCCACCTGGAGGTCCCTGCGGATGTCCACCCTGACCCGTGCCACCGGGGGGGCCCTGCGGATGTCCACCCTGGCCAGTGTGTTCTTTCTTCATCGAATCCATGAAGATTTTGAAATCTTCTTCATTGACGCGGCGGTCACCATTCAGATCTTTGGCTTCGGGACTGGTCTTCCACCGCTGATACATCTGGCGCATTTCATCGGGAGAAGGTCCTTTCTGGCCACCCTGAGGATGCTGCCCCTGACCCGGCGGAGGAGGACCGCCAAAACTGCCGCCCTGGGGAGGAGGCTGACCTTGACCCATGCCGCCCGGGGGCTGACCCTGACCCATGCCGCCCGTTTTCGCAGCAGCTTCATCTATCAGCATCACACCGCCGCTAAGCGGGAAATCCTTGGTTCCCTTGGTTGTTCCAAATGATCCCTTTACCAATTGGATCCCAACGCTACCGGCAAGCTTGTTCACCTGGAATTTCAGCTCTCCCAGGGTGGCTGGCTCCTTGGAACTTACCTGATTACCCATCATGGCAACGGCAATGAGGACGCCACCTGGCACAGGCCTGGGCAGGGGCATTGCACCCTGGAGCAAGCCTCGCGCGGTGAAACCCTTGAATGAAACTTGAGAGTTGTCGAATTTCAGTTCTACTTCCACACCAACGAGATCACTCACCGGAGCGGTTGTAACCAGCTGAATCGTCACCATCGCACCACTTTTTGCCTTTGCCTCACGTACACCCTGATCTCCTGGACTCGTATCCAGATCGAGTGCAAGCTGCGCGCTCGAGGAAACCGCAAGACCCAGGATGAGGGCCGGCAAGACCAATATTGTTCTTAAAATTTGTTTCACTTGGAAAATCCTCCCACGAGTAGACTCGAGGACGTTTACGGCTTCCTCGAACCCGTGCTGATTTATAGGAACCGTCAGAATTACCGACGGCACGATCACTTAGCCACCGCCCGGATAATCACCTCCTTTAGGCTTGGTGATGGCAGAGGTCTGTGTTGTGTTCATCAATCATATCTCCAGTCGCACTGAGCGACCATACAAAGTTAGTTCCATAGCGTGTATAATACAATAACAAAAAAAGCATCTATGCCACCCCAAACAGGTGCCATAGATGCCAGAATACTTTGGCCTCGGAATAAGTGGTGGCACCCACCGGAATCGAACCAGTGACACATGGATTTTCAGTCCACTGCTCTACCAACTGAGCTAGGGTGCCGCCAGCCACCTCGAAACCAACACCATCCGTTGCGATGGCGGAAGAAGGAATCTAACAAAATGGCTCTGTGTTGTCAAGACGCTTGGCGTCATCCGGACACACCCCTTTTACGCTCCTGGTGACCGCATATAATTAATTGTTTTTAATCCTTTTATCTTATCGCCCTCGCCTTTGTGGCCATTTGCTCTGCGCCACCACATACGGAGGAATCCAGCATTTTGGCAATTTCATTTGACAATCTCAGGACAGATTAATATACTCGCTCATCGTGGTGCACCCATGGCCCTGACATTATAGCACTTTGTCAAGCGAAATCCTGCTTTTTGAAGGATCCCAAGCGCCTGCTTCATGCTGCAGAACAGTGGGCCCGGCGGGCTCTTTTCCAGGTTGGTTCCACTCATCCAGGCCGAAGCACCTCACGTTCAATTTAACAATCTACCAACAAAAAATGTCAACACCTCCTCAGAATCTTTCTTCACCCAACGCCGAAGAGTCGGAATTTTCCGGTGTCTCGCTGCGTGCTATTCTACTTGGCCTGCTCCTCGTTGTTGTCCTGGATTCCCTCGCCATATACGTTCGCTATGTCTTCCACGGCTCTTTGATGACCTATAGCCACATCCCCATGGCTATGCTTATCGGATTCGTTCTCATGATGTTCCTTGGCGCGATCATTTCTCGAGGCACAGGAGTGGTCCTCCATACATCCGAATGGCACACGATCCTGTGTATGGGTATAGTTGGGGCTGCAATCCCGTGTTTCGGACTCAGCGGATACCTGATCGGGTATATGGCCACACCCTATTATTTCGCAACCGAAACGAACGCCTGGGATCGCTACCTGCATCCATACATTTCCAGTTGGCTGGTGCCCAATAACGAAGCCAAAGCGGTTACGTGGTTTTTCGAAGGCCTTCCGGGAGGCGCCGAAGTACCCTGGGACGCCTGGTTCCTGCCGCTGCTATGGTGGACCAGTGTGGTAATCGCCGCATTTGTGGTGCTGGGTTGTGTCGCTGTCATATTCAGAAAACAGTGGGTCCAGAACGAACGCCTGGTCTTTCCGGCTATGGCACCCCTGATCGACATGGCCTCGAATCCCGGCAGTGGAGAGCGTGCCCTACCCGAATTCACCCGGGACCCCTTGTTCTGGATAGGATTCTGGATCGCCTTCGGCATGATTGCCTGGAACTGCCTCAACTATTTTCTACCCGGATTTCCCCGTTTCCCGATCTACAGCGGCAGGTGGTATTGGATCGACCGTCAATTTCCACCCATCAGGGGCTTCTTGGGTCTTTTCACCATCTTTTTCTCCTACTTCGCAAGCCTGGACGTGCTGTTGAGCATCTGGCTGTTCGACCTGCTCTTTATCATTGAGGGTGGGGCACTTAATCAAATGGGACTCACCGCCATTTCCCCTTACTATTACAGAGGGGTCTATTACTGGCAAACCAAAGGCGCCTTCGTAGTACTGGTAGCATCCATATTCTGGGTAGCCCGAAGACATCTCTTCGAAGTCTTCAAGAAAGCGATACGACCCGAGACCCCCATAGACGACAGCAATGAGCCCATTTCCTACAGAACTGCTGTGGTTGGACTGATTCTGGGCCTTGTCTACATGTGGGTTTGGATGGTCAGAATCGGATTCGATCCCGTCCAGGCCGCGGGCGTGCTGCCGGCAGTCATATTCACATATGTGGGAATGGCCAAGATCATGGCCGATACAGGACTGCCTTATACCAATGTGCCTGCGGGTCCCTGGGGGCTGGTGGCGCCATTTCTGGGTTCACACGATGTAACACCCAGTACCAGGGTTGCGCTCCGGTTTTCGAATCTGATCAATTCCCACTTCAAAGGATTGTTCCTGCCCGCCCTCTCTCACGCCGGACGTGTAGCCGAGGGCATAAGGACCAATCGCAGGCAGCTGATGGCGGCCATCGTTCTGGCATTCATCCTCAGTCTCATGCTGAGCAATCTCCTCACGCTGCACCTTGGCTACCGGGACGGCGCATACAACTTCAACAGCTGGGAAATCGTTCGGGCGGGCGAAAGACATTTCGCAGCTACGGCCACCTCTGTTAAAAATGTTTTGATCAAACCTCCGACGAATCCTGCCTACGTGGATCACCCGGAAAACATAGGCTTCTTTGGCATCGGCGGCGGCGTCATGGCCCTGCTCATCTACCTGAGATACAGATTCGTATGGTGGCCCCTTCACCCGGTGGGCCTGGCCATATCGGGGTCCTATTTGGCCAGACGTACCAGTTTCACCATATTCGCGGCCTGGCTCATCAAACTGGTGATGCTCAAGGTGGGTGGACCCGCCGTTTACCGTAAATCACGACCCTTCTTCGTTGGCATGCTCGTCGGGTATGTGATGGGGGTGGCACTATCTACTTTTCTGGACATGGGCTGGTTTCCCGAGCGCGGCCACATCGTCCACAGATTCTGAAATCATCCTTATGATTCCTTTTGATAAAACGATCTCGAGGATCCTCATCTCAATGGGCGCAATTCTGTTCCTGTTGCTCGCGGTGGGTCCCGAACGGGTAAACCCTGTGCTTTCGAACCTGTTCGGGCTTCGGTCCTCGGACCCGGTAGTGAATGTCCCGATCCCTGAAGCCAACTCAGTGACCGACCAGGTCTTGAATTCGGTCTCGGAAACCAGGATCCGTGAACTCATGGAGACACTGACCCTGAACGGGTCCAGAGTGCCTGGATATTCTGGTCACGACGCAGCGGCAGCGTTTATCCTGAACCACTTCCAGAACATGGGTCTGGAGAATGTCAAAGCGGAGCCTTTCGATGTCACGTCTCCAGTGGACAAGGGCGGAACACTGACCCTGATGGGCCGGAACAGGAATTTCCCCATTCACGGAATCTGGCCCAACCTTGTCAAAACGTCAACCTTACCCAGAGAGGGGGTTCGAACAAGACTCATATATGGGGGGTCTGGAGAATTCGGTGAGTTCAATGGTCATGCCATGGAAAATACGGCCGTCCTCATGGAATTCAACACCTGGAACAACTGGCTGAATGCCGCCACACTCGGCGCTGGCCAGATCATATTTATCGAACCGGACTCTACCTACTATACCGAGGCCGAACAGAAATTCCTGCAGGTCCCGAATGGTGTGGAGCGCTTCTGGATCGACAAGCAATCCGGGCACGAACTCAAGCGCCTTCTGGAGGTCGAAGGGGAACTGGAAGTCAACCTGCGTTCCAGAATGATATGGGAGAAGAACAGTGCCAAAAACATCCTGGGCACAATAACTGGCACCGACCCTGAACTCAAAGAGCAGATCGTGGTCGTCAATGCCTATTACGATGCGATGTCTGTTGTCCCGGCATTGGGCCCGGGCGCTGAGCAGGCCTGCGGAATCGTTGCCCTCCTCGAACTTGTGGACTACTTTCGCAAGCACCCGCCTGCCAGAACCGTTCTGTTCCTGGCCACCTCATCCCACCACCTCGGATTCAGAGGCATCTGTGATTTCCTGGGGAGACACGCCCGCAAGGAAACGAACTTTGCCGCGCTAATGACGGAACCCATCGATATCCGGTTGTTCATCGGCCTCGACCTCACGAGTCAAACCGACGAAATCGGCGTCTGGAACAGCACCCGAAACTTTTACTACAACAGATTCTTCACCCCGCTTGGCAAAAGCTTTGTCCGAATCTCAAAGGCGCTTGCCCCGGGCCTGGGGCTGGACGCCAAACGGGCGCTCGTCGATGGCATCAACCCCACCGGAGGTATGACGTGGGACATGTATGTGCCCGGCAAGAATCTGAAAACCGACGGAGAAGTAGTTCTCGAGGCCGGCACCCTTTCCCTTTCATTCATCACCCTGAATGACGCCCGCTTTCGTGTTGATACGCCCCTGGATCTTCCGGAGCGTATCAACTACCCCAATCTTACCGGACAAATCCGTCTGCTCACCGGTGTTCTGGACATCGCCCTCAATGACAGGGAATTGATACCCGACTACCGTCTGGATCCGGACGATCGCATGCGTGGGTTGAAAGGGTTCGTGCGGACCTACCCTCGCCGAAGCATCGTGCCCGACAGGGCCAAGCCCGGCGCCATCGCCGCTTTGCGAATGGGTATCGACAAATCCATCAAAGGTGTACGGAGGATCTATTACGACCTTGCAGACGAAAATGGAGAATTCTACATGCCCGGGATCGCCGAGCGACGGGTCTCGGTAAGCGCGTACTATCTGGATCCCGATTCCGGCGAAATCACCTACGCCCCCAACTTTGGCCAGCAGGCAAAAATCTACAGGGGCGAGTTCGACATGAACTGGTGGATCTCGAAACGAACCCAAATTCTCTTCCCCTGTGTCACCACAGATTTCTACGATACTGTGGATCCACGGTACCTCACCAAACTCTCGCAAATTTCTGTCCTGAGCGGCAACAATACCGCGCCTCAGGAATACGGCTATGCCATTGGGTTTGGCCCCACCGAGCCCGTGGGCACCTTGTTCACCCGCCCGGGCGAGCGGGTAAAGGTTGCGATGCGGTCGGGCTCCATAGGGATCCGCTTTCTGCTCCTGAATTCCGAAAGCGCGGAAAGCGAGAAAATTGCCCGGGGAGAAGGATTCGCCACACTCACCCACGGCTCATTTGCACATACCTCCTTCCAGGCTGCCCACGACATGTGGATGTTGGACGAAGCCCGGATCCGGGAAATGAAGCGCTACGCTATTGAAAACCAGAGGCTCAATACCCTGCACGAAGAGGCCGCCCTACACCTGGACCTTGCCGGGCAGGCAATGGAAGCAAGGCGCTGGGACAGCTTCATGAAGCACACCCGCGCCGCACTTGGCATAGAATCCAGGGCATATCCCGATGTAAAGAACACACAGAATGATGTGGTGCGAGGCATCATCTTTTTCATGATTCTGGTTATCCCGTGCGCATTCTTTGCGGAGAGACTGATCTTCTCGGCGTCGGATATCCGTATGCAGATCCTGGGATTCACCGGGATTTTTGTCGTCATCTGGTTGTTTCTTTCGCGGGTCCACCCTGCGTTCGAACTCTCGAATCCGTTCGTCATTTTGCTCGCCTTCATCATCCTTGCCCTCGCCTTCTTTGTAATCTCACTGGTCTTTGCTCGATTCAACGAAAACATGCGCCGCCTCCGCACACCGGAAGTACTGCTTCACGAGCAGGACGTAGGCAGGATCAGTGCGTCTTTTGCGGCATTCCAACTTGGCATCGCGAACATGAAACGACGCAAAATGCGGACCTGGCTCACCTTCCTCACGCTGCTTCTGTTGACCTTTACCGTACTGTCTTTCACCTCCATCAAGTCGGCCCTTCAGTACCACCAGATTATGAGGGAGGGAGAAGGACCGTATCCCGGCGTGCTTGTCCGCAGCAAATTCTGGGGGCCGCTCGAGGAAGTTGCGTTCGACTATGCAGATACCCACTTCAAGGCCATGGGCTTGATCGCACCCCGGAGCTGGTACTACACCCGGGACAAGAAAAAGATCCCCGTCAGATCTGGTGAGAAATCGGCCAACGCCCTGGGTGTCCTGGGCCTGACGCCGCAGGAGGCGGGCGTTACGGGAATCGACACCGGGCTCAGGGCCGGAAGATGGTTCCAGGGGAAAGAACTGGCCTGCATACTGCCGAATAAAATGGCTGATCTGCTCGGCGTAACCGAAGATGACCTGGGAAAGAAGAGCGTCCGACTGTTCGGAGAACAACTCACAGTCATTGGATTGATGGATTCGGAAAAATTCAGGCAGCTCAAGGATCTGGACAATGAAACACTCAGCCCGGCCGACTTCAAACTCACGGATGACGAAGCCATCGCCCAGATGACCACACAGGAAACCCGGGAGAAGCAGGGTCTCGAACAGCCGGAAGTGGATATTTTGCCCTTTGAACATCTGGACCCGGACAACATCCTCATCATTCCCTACCACCTGCTCAGAGAAGTGGGCAGTCCGCTCCAGTCGATCGCCATCAGATTCAAAGAAGGCGTGCAGATCGAACAGCAGGTACGTGCCTTCCTGTCGCGACTTTCAGTGGTTCTGTTTGCTGGAATACCCGATGCGGAAGGACGTGTTCGTGTGTCTGTTTACAGTTCGCTTGGAAATACCTCTTTTCGCGGCCTGGGCAATCTCTTCATCCCCATCCTCATCGCCGCGCTCATTGTCCTCAACACCATGATGGGGTCGGTCTACGAGCGGTTCAGAGAAATCGGAATCTATTCGGCCGTTGGCCTGGCGCCGGTACACATCTCCTTTCTCTTCATCGCAGAAGCCTGTGTCTATGCCGTTCTCGGGACCGTATCCGGATATCTGATGGGACAGGGCGTTGCAAAAATCATGTTGTGGCAGGGTTGGCTTTCAGGCGTAACCCTCAACTACTCCGCCCTCTCGGCGGTATCCTCATCCATCCTGGTCATGGCGGTCGTCATCCTGTCAACCCTCTACCCCGCCCGACAGGCGTCTTTAATGGCGGTGCCCGATGTGACCAGAAGATGGAAACTCCCGGACCCCGATGGGGATGAATGGCGGTTCGAATTTCCGTTCACGGTGGGCGGTGAAGACGTATTCGGATTATCCGTGTTCCTGGTAGACTATCTCAATTCTCACAGCGGCGAGGCCATGGGTACGTTCTATACCAACGGCGCGCACCTGGGTGCCATCTCCTCCGAAAAAGGCGAAGGCTATAGCATAGACACCTCCATATGGCTCGCCCCCTATGACCTGGGTGTAAGCCAGAATGTTCGCTTCGAAGCGACCCCGACAGGTGAATTCGAAATGTACACCCTGTCGCTTATCATACTGCGTCTCTCCGGGGATGCCGCATCCTGGCGGCGCGTAAATCACGGCTTTATCAATACCCTCCGAAAACAGTTCCTCATCTGGCGAACCGTGGAACCGCAGGACCGCGAGAACTATCGGGAGAAGGGGCGACGGATGCTCGACGAGCACGCCCGGACAGCCTGATCTGCTGAATCGACGGGGTTCAACACGTGCATCCTAGGCTCAACAAATGTGAAGCTGCAGTGGCTCATATTTCTGCTTGCGAAGCCTGTCAATTGTCGTATACTCTTCAGTCCTGAATCAACCCTGTACACACTTTGAAAAATTGATCCGATGGCCTTAGCGAACTTGTTCCGTAAGGGCAAGACAAATCAGTTCGATGAGATAGAGGAATACCGGGATCTTCTCGAGGTACCTGACACCTTCGAAGAAGGTTTCAACTCGAAGACCATTCTGGGTGCCCTTTTTGTATCTGTGATCATGGTCCCGGGCAACATCTACCTCGAACTGATGGTGGGTCAATCCATTGGCGCAGCGGCCCAGTGGGTAACCATCATCCTTTTCCTTGAACTTGCAAAGCGTTCCTTCACCGTCCTCCGGAAGCAGGAACTTTACCTGCTTTATTATGTCACGAGCGCCCTTGTCGCTCGCGAAACAGGTACCTTCGAAGGTCTGCTCTGGCACCAGTACTTCGTACAATCCCCTGCTGCGAAACAATTCGGCATCGCTCACCTCATTCCTTACTGGTGGGCCCCCCCTCCCGATTCCCAGGCGCTAATAGAACGCACCTTCTTCCATGCAGACTGGTTCTGGCCCATTTCCCTGATGGTCCTCGGGATGATCATGGGAAGAATCCAATGGTTCACGGCAAGTTACGTCCTCTTCCGGCTCACCTCCGACTATGAGCGTCTGCCCTTTCCTTTCGCCCCTATCAACGCCCAGGGCGCAATGGCACTGGCCGAGGAAAGCAGCGGCGAATACAGCTGGCGATGGCGGGTCTTCAGCATCGGCGCTGTAATCGGAGTGGTCTGGGGAGCCATTTATGTGGCGGTACCGGCCATATCCGGCGCATTCATGGAACAGCCTATCCAGCTCATCCCGATTCCATTCGTGGACTTTACGCAATACACGGGCTATTTCCTGCCGGCCACCCCGATGGGATTTACGTTGCATCTTGCACCCATTTTTGCCGGCCTTCTGGCCCCGTTCTGGGCAGTAATGGGATCGTTCATCGGCGTCATGGTGCACACGATCGCCAGCCCGATCCTGCACAGCTACGGGTATATGCCGCACTGGTTTATGGGCATGGACACCATCATGACTCATTTTGTGACCGGCATTGATTTCTGGATGAGTTTTGGAATTGGCATCACCGTCGCCATCACCGTGATCGGATTCTATCAGGTCTGGACAGGTGTACGAACGTCAAGACTCGACAACACAGAAAAGGGCAGTTTCACACCTCCACCCGGCCGCGGCGACTTCAGAATCTGGATATGCATACTCCTCTTCTGTATCGCCAGCCTGTATACCATTGTGCTTGCAAAAATCCTGTTTCCGGACCTGGTCAGTTTCACTTTGCTGGCCTTCTTTTTCGTATTCGCCTTCATCTACACACCCCTGATCTCCTTTGTGAATGCCAGACTCGACGGCCTCGTAGGACAAAACGTCAACATCCCCTACATCAAGGAAGCCACCATTTTCCTGAGTGGTTTCAAGGGCATAGAAATTTGGTTCGTGCCATTCCCGCTGCACAACTGGGGCGCCGAGGCCGAGCGTTTCCGCCAGATCGAGCTGACCGGGTCTAAGTTCACAGGGATTCTGAAGGCCGAAGTATTTATGATCCCTTTGATCCTGTTCACAAGCTTTATGTACTGGTCCTACATCTGGAAACTGGCGCCCATCCCTTCGGACGCCTATCCGTATGTCCAGCTCATGTGGCCCCTCAGGGCCCTCAATACCAGTGTGTGGTATACGGGAACCATGCGAGGGGAAATCGAAACCGACGACACGGCGTCCACGATTACCTTCCAACCGAGCAATCTGACGGAAGGCGACTGGTGGTACTGGCGAGCCCGGGCATCTTCAGATACGCACATAGAGGACGCAAAAGAACGTACCTACGGTCCCTGGTCCAGAGTCGGGTATTTCTACTCCAACTTCAGTGGTACCGACCCGCCGCAGAAACCGTCCATGCCGGTCGACAAATCGGAACCGGATATTTCGGAAGCGCTGGAAAAGGGTCTGCCCTCTGCGCCGGTCATCCGTAACTTGACATCGGGCGAACACGTGGACGACCCCAATCCCGCACTGATCATCTCTGAGGCGAAAGACCCTCAGGGGAGACCGCTCGTGTACGAATTCGAGGTAGATCAGGTCCCCTCCTTCGACGGGTCCTTCCTCCAGAGTTCGAACGACAAACCCATCCTGTTCGAGGCCTTGAAACCGAACGTAATGGGGCTTGGCTTCATCATTGGCATTGTCAGCTTTGTGGTTCTTTCCGTGTTCGGACTGCCGATCCTGCTTGTGTTCGGCTATATGCGCAGTCTCACGAGTATTCCCCACTACCTGATTACGGAGATCATTGGCGCTCTCCTGGCGCGATATTACTTCTGGAACCGCTTTGGCAAGAAACAGTGGCGACTCTATGCCGCGGTCCTTTACGTGGGATTCGCAGTCGGCATGTCGCTTGTGGGTATGGCATCCGTTTCCATCGCAATGATCCAGAAATCGGTCTCCGTACTCCTTTTCTAAACAGCAGCAGCCCTGCAGAATCCACCTACGTATGCCGCGGTTTGTCTTACCTTTGTAGCCCTCCGTCGATGGCATCTCCAGAACTTCCTTCCTCCCGAATCCGCTTGTCTAACTCCTTAATTATTGTTAAAATATCGGTGCATCGTGTTTGCTCGCAGCGTCGTCGAATCTCGCCCTGGAGACCGTGCCTTGAAAGTGGACCTGCTCCGTAAAGTGCCACTCCTCGAGGGTCTCACCGAAGAAGAACTTGAGACCCTTGCCGATGTCACACAGATCCGCAAATTTCCCAAGAACTGTATGGTCATTCTTGCAGATGAGCAGGGGGACTCCTTCTTTGTCATAGATTCGGGCAAAGCCAAGGTAAGCGTAACTGCCGCCGATGGCCGCGAAGTCATTCTCTCCGTCCTCGGCCCTGGCGAATTTTTCGGCGACATGTCCCTCCTGGATGATCATCCGCGTTCGGCCAATGTCACCACTATGGAAACGAGCGACCTCCTTGTGATCCGGCGTTCGGACTTTCTGGATGCGCTTCAGTCACACCCGAGCATCGCCATCAAATTAATGGTAACCCTCGCCCAGCGCTTGAGATCGGCTGACCGGCAGACCGCGAATTTTGCCTTGCTGGGCATCACGGACAGGATATGCAGCGTGCTGCTCTCCGTGGCCGAAGAGCAGGGTACTGAAACCGAAGAGGGCATCATCATCCCGAAACGACCCACACACCAGGTCCTTGCCAGCATGGCGGGCACGGCGAGGGAAACCATAACCCGCGTTTTAAGCCGATTGGAATCAGAGGGTTATATTCGTTCCCGGGGGCGAGAACTGATCATCATGAAGCGGATACGGGAATAAATACAAATGGAAGGAATCAAGCAGAACCTGATCAGCTTGCTGGAGCGCATTCCAATTTTCGATGGGCTGTCTGTAGAGGAATGCAAAAGGGTCATGTCAACCGGTGAACCGGTGAAGATACCACGTGGCAAGACGGTCTATCCAGCCAATACACCGGGCAGCCAGATGCTCATTCTCCTGATGGGAACAGCATCCATCCAATCCCCGGATGGCCGGGAAATCACCCAGGTGGAAGCCATAGATACGGTAGGGGAAATGGAAATCTTCACGGCCGCGCCAAGGGTCGCAAAAGTAGTTGCCCACACCGACATTTCCGGGCTCGTGATCGCAAAGAATGAGCTGGAAGTATTGATTGCCCACGAACCAAGCCTTGGCGTACAATTATTGAAGAACATCATAGATTCCCTGGGCAGAAAGTTGGCCGCGTCTAATGCCCAGGCATTTACCCTCCCGCCTGTGGAGTCACCAGATCCTGACCCGCCAGCGGATGCGCCTGTGGAGACGGTCGAAGAAACGTCTGAGGATCCTCCTGAAGAACCTGTTGAGGAATCTGAAAATCCCTCCTAACATCCTTCCGCAATTTCAAACCCTTTCTCATTCGGCTGCGCACTCAGCTTCCAAAACCTCTTGAACGCAAAATAAAACAGCCCGCCGCTCAGGATCAAAAGCGGAATGGGGACATGTGTGACCTTTTCTGAATCGAATCCATAGCCTTCCGGGGCCATATCGTGGAACGCTGAGATCACGATCAGCGGAAAGAGATTCCAGATCGCGTGCATCGCCATACCTGCGAATATGGACCCTGTTCTGTAAACCATCACCCCGAGTAGACCACCGATCAGTGTAGCCCCGACCGCCTGCCAGGGGATCAAGTGGAAGACCCCAAAACAGATCGAAGAAATCAGAATCCCTCGGTAGCCGCCATAAACCCTGATCAACCCGAACATGATCACGCCTCTGAACATCAACTCCTCAGTAACGGGCGCCATCAAACTCAGGAGTGCGGCACGTTGCAGAAATTGCTCAACGCCATCCGCCTGCAGGATCCCCAGAAACATCTTTTTCAATTCCTGGGGTACCGGAAGGATCTCTTCGGTAAGATTCCCCACCTCTGACACCAGGAACGAACCTGAGAAGGCCATCAGGACCATGGGAGGAATCAGCCAGGGACTGAACGACTTGAGGGAAAGAACCTCTCTTGCAGGACGTGCCGAGAATCGCACACCCACAAAGGTCATCAGGCATAAACCTACCGTATTTCCTACCGCTGTAGTGCCCTGCATACCCAGAAAGTAAGATGCGATTCCCGCTGCGCCGAACCCGACCCCCCAGCCGCCGAACATCAGCAACACCGCAAACTTTATTCCCATCAGACGGGGCAGTTCCAGATCTTCATCGGGGTGATTTATCTCTTCCGAATCCACAGATTCTCCTCAGACATATGTCGAATTTCACCCTCGGCTACGGCAACAGGCCTTTATGATAGTCCGCCTCACACACCCTGTCAAGGTGCATGGAGATTTCCGTGCTGGTCACCATTTTCAGATCCCGGGAATAGACCTTGACATTGGTCACCGGCACTCCTATTTTTCACAGGTTGTATGCGAAATTATCCTGTAGCGATGCGACTTTTGGTGAATTTATGAGTGCAGCAATTGGCATGGTGGAGGTCGAAGGGGTTGCGGGCATCATCGTGGCCGCGGATGTGGCCTGCAAAGCCGCTGAAGTGGACCTGTTGGGTTGGGAATCGATCGGCGGCTTCACCACAGTGTTCTTCTCCGGCTCCATTGGTGCGGTAACCTCCTCGCTTAAGAGTGCGCAGGTCGCGGCCTCCGAAATCGTGGATCACGTTGTAGCCGCACCCTTGACCCAGCCAGAGGACATCTGCCGCGACTACATTTCCTTTCCAATCGATGCAAATGCCTCCGCGCCTTCCGGAGCGCTGGGCCTTCTGGAAACCAGAGGCTACGGCGCCCATGTTACCACCAACGATGAAATGGTCAAAGCAGCTCAGGTGGAAGTCTTCAACGTCCTCACCGTCCACAACAGGGTGGTCTGCTCTATGATCCTCGGTGAAGTGTCCGCAGTTCGAAGTGCACTGGATGTCGGCAAAGAGCTCGTAAATGGAAACGACTATTTCATGTGCGCGACACTCATTACGCAACCACTACCCGAAGTCTTTCGGGCGTTTGGCCCCAGAGCCTGAGGAAGTTGCCGTATGCCCGATGAAAAAGCCCTGGGGGTCCTCGAAACACGCGGAATGACCGCAATGATTGAAGCCACCGATGCCATGCTGAAGGCCGTTGACGTCACCATATGCGGTGGCCACGGCGTCGGCTCCGGATGGGTGACTGTGGTCATCGAGGGAGAGGTCGCTTCCGTCCTGGCGGCAATCGATATAGGTAGCGCTGAGGCGACCAGACACGGTGAACTGATCACTGCCGAGGTCATTGCACGGCCCTCCCCCTCTTCTGTTCAAGCGATGCCGCATACCAAACTCACGGGTCTGAATCGTGATGCAGGAACGGCTGCACTGGGCATACTCGAAACCAGGGGTCTGGTGCCGCTTGTCCAGGGAACTGACGCAATGGTCAAGACCGCCTCTGTAGAGATCGAAGGCTGGTCATATATAGGTGGGGGCCTCGTCCATACCATTGTCCGGGGAGATGTGGCTTCCGTACAAGCGGCGGTAGAGGCAGGCGGGAAGGCGGCTGAGGCGGCGGGCGAATTTCACGCAAAACTTGTGATCCCCGGACCCTCGGCAGGATTGGGTTGCTTACTCCCACCCCCTATCGACCTGAGTGCTGTACCGGAAGGCACCCTGGGTGTCCTTGAAACGACCGGCTACGTCTCCGTCATCACCAGCAGCGATGCCATGGTCAAATCCGCGGATGTGGAGCTTGTCCGCCTCAGCATCGCCAGCGGTGGACGCGTCGACGCCATCGTCCGCGGAAATGTCGATGCTGTCCAGTCCGCCATTGAGGCGGGTAGGATAATCGCCGAAAGTGTGTGTGAATTGAACGGATCGTGCGTGATCTCACGTCCGGCGCCGGAAATGGCTGCTTGCTTCGCCCGTTCACCCGCGGACGCTGCAAATGTGAATCCAAGCGGCGAAGCCATGGGATTGATCGAGACACGCAGCACGATTGGACTCGTAAAGGCCGTGGACCAGATGCTCAAGTCCGCGGACGTTCGCTATGAAGGACGGTATCGCGCAGGATATTTCCTAACGGCAAGCATTATCAGGGGAGACGTTGGCGCGGTGGGACAGGCCCTCGAAATAGGGGCGAAGGAAGCGGAGAAGTATGGTGAACTGGTAGCGGCGGAACTGATTCCCCATCCCTTCCCGGAAATCGAAACCTGCCTCGCCCGGGCTTGACAATCAAACCGTGAAAACCATCTCGAGGAAGCCTCATGATCAGAATCGATGACAAGGTAATCACTGCCGAGCTGCTGGAAAAACGAGCAGGTGACGCCAAAGAAATTGAAATCTGCCCGAAATCGACACTCACCCCACTCGCCAGGGACTTCTTGCAAGCCCGCCAGATTCAGGTCACCCGCAAGGAAGCATCGGCGGCTACTACATCACCTGGCCCGACGTTTTCCTCCGCTTCCGGAAAACGAGAGTTCAAAGGCATCCTTTGTCCGAACATTGTGATCTTCGATGCCGCGAATAACATTAACTTTGCGGAAATGGAACGGTATGTAGAGTGGTTGATACAGGCGGGCATCCACGGACTCTACCCCAATGGAAGCACGGGCGAATTCGTAAGACTCACGAGGGCGGAGCGCCAAGAAGTCGTCCGGATCATTGCAAATGTGAATCAGGGCCGCGTGCCCATCCTGGCAGGCGCCAGTGAGGGCAATGTTCGCGAAGTCCTGGAGATGGCCGACTTTTACGCCAAAATCGGTGTAGACGCGATATCCCTCGTCCCCCCCTACTATTACAAGATGTCCGAAACGAGTCTTGTAGAATATTTCTCCGAAATTGCACGAAGTACGCCGCTCGACATCCTGCTCTACAACATCCCCCAGTTCACCCAGGAATTGTCCCTGGACGCCATGGAAGCCCTGCTGCAGTATGAGCGAATCATGGGAACAAAAGACTCCAGCCGTGACCTTCCGCGACTCATCAATACCATGCACCGTCTTCGGGCTCAAAGGCCGGACTATGTTGTCCTGGTCGGGTGCGAAGAGATCCTCTGTCCTTCGATCCTCATGGGTGCAAGCGGCGGAACCATCGCCACCTCCGGGATCATTCCAGAGGTCATCGTGGAAATCTACCAGCAAACGCTAATTGGCAATCTGGAACGGGCGCGAACCCTTCAATATCGGATCCTCGATCTGATCAACCTCATGCTGCTCGGCGTAAACTTCCCGGAAGGATTCAAAACGGGTGTTGGCGTCCGGGGCTTTGATGTCGGCCCTTCCCGCCAGGTCATGAGTCACGAGGAAAAGGATTACCTGCTCAAACTGGAAACCCAGATCGGCTGTATTCTAAGTGACATGGGATATTCCGTAAATGGCCCCAGAGCCTGCCCGGTTACGAACCTGCCGCCCATCGTAAGCTGAACCGCCAACCCAACTGACACCCCCCATCCGGAAAACAATCATGCCTGAAGCGTACAGTCTGCTCCTAAAAGGCGGCACCATCCTCGATCCGGCCAACGGCTGGAATGGTCCAGGGGATCTGGGCATCAAAGATGGAAAAGTATCTGCAGTAGCCAAATCTCTGGATTCCGCGAGCGCCGCCGAAACAGTGGACGTCTCCGGAAAATTCGTAGTTCCCGGCCTTATCGATCTGCACACACACGTCTACAAGGACGTTTCGATGTTCGGCATTGAAGCCGATGACCTCTGTCCGCGAACTGGGGTTACGACCTCGATCGACACGGGAACAGCCGGCTGGATCAACTATCGGGGCCTCGAGCGGTATATCATCGAACAATCGCAAACCCGAATCCTCGCGTATGTGAACCTTTCGGGCGTGGGTCTTCCCTGGCGACGGGGAGAAATGGTCTACGATGGTTATGTTCAGCCAGAGGCGTGCGCCCAGGCGGTTCTCGATCATCCGAAAACGGCACTGGGTGTGAAGGCACGTCTCTATCGCGGTGTGGGCGGAGACGCAGACCTCAGAGATCTCCTCGAACTCGCCCTGGAAGCCGCACGTCGTTGCGAGAAGCCGCTCATGATCCACATCTCCAACTCAGACGTGCCACTCGACGACCTCCTCCCGTCACTCCGTCCGGGCGATATTGTCACGCACTGCTTTCACGGTGGGGAAATCGCAGGTATACTGGATGACAAGGGAAAAGTCCTGACCGTCGCAAGAGAAGCCAGAGCGCGTGGCGTGGTCTTCGACATTGGCCACGGACTGGGCAGTTTCAGCTATGACGTCGGCCGCCGCGCAATGGAAGACGGCTTTCCGCCGGACACCATCAGCAGCGATATTCACGCCCTCAACATCGATGGCCCGGTATATGATCTGCCAACGACCATGTCCAAATTCATCAATCTGGGGATGCCTTTGGAGGAAGTCATCATGCGCACAACCATCGAGCCGGCACGGACGATCGGCAGAGCCGACGACCTCGGTCATCTGGGTGTGGGCGCAATTGCAGATGTGGCCGTTTTGGAGCTTGAACGCGGCACATTCGAATTGATGGATTCGGAAAAAGAGACCCTCATGGGGGAAAGCAAACTGGTCTGCAAGACCTCGGTCAAGGATGGCAAAGTATGGTGGTCAGGAACCTGACCGGGCACAATCAGTCCAGGAAATTCTGAATATCAGGATCCAGACGCTTACTCAAATAAGGTAGGAGACAACATGCCCAAAAGCCCCGAGCAAAAATTGATCAGCCCGTTCGACCTGTCATCCCAAGACGGATACAAATGGGTCAAGGGAAACCTGCACTCGCATACCACGAACTCAGACGGGAAGCCAACGCCCCAGGAGCGACTGGACGGATATGTCAAACAGGGGTATGACTACCTTTGCATTTCCGACCACCGCAAAATCACCCGCATCGACTCGGTGGATTGCCCCGAAGGATTCACGCTCATCCAGGGCGCGGAACTTCACCCAGACAATCCATTTGGCGGCCAGAAGCATCACTTCCTTGCCCTCAACATCCACGAGGATATGGATTCCGAGAACATGCCTCCCCAGCACGTCATCGACACCGTCAGGGAACAGGGCGGAATTATCTGGCTCGCCCACCCACACTGGAGTTCGGTCAATATTCTCCGGGACACCTTCCCGCTCACCGGCCTGGCGGGTGTGGAAGTGTTCAATTCCACCTGCAGATGCGCTGGAAGAGGAGAGTCGTCCGTTCACTGGGATGATTGGATGGCACTTGAAAACCGGATCTTTCCCGCGCTTGCCAATGACGATTCGCATGCTCTGGAATCCACAAAGCGCGACACCTACCAGGGTTGGACAATGGCCAGGGTAAAAGACACATCGGCCCAGTCGATCACCGATGCCCTGGAGCGGGGCAGCACTTACAGCAGTACCGGACCTGAGATTCTCGACATTCAGATCAAGCGGACGGACAAAGAAGGGGACGAGAGGTCTCAGGCTGAGGCCACTGTGAAATGCTCGGAGGCACAACGAATTTTCGCCATCTCCGACACCTTTGGGACCCAGTATACTGAAAATGGCGGCACATTCGAGACCGCCACATTCCCTCTCCGTGCCAACGCAAAATGGGCACGCTTCGAAATTGTCGGACCGGACGGATCCAAAGCCTGGTCCAATCCGTTTGACCTCACCGGGCTGAAAAGGTCCTGACATCGAAGGGCTGGATATGTCAACCGGACTCACCCCCGAGCAGATCGACAGCTACAATCAGGCGGGATACATCCAGATACCGGATCTTCTGTCACCCCAGGAGATCGACACCTTTCTGGATCACGAAGCAAAACCCAAATCCCCCGAAGTCCGGGAATTGGGGCTTCGAAAACACACGGCCGATGACCATTGGAACAGGCTTGCTTCGCACCCTCGCATCGTATCTGTTGTCAACCAACTGCTGAACGGGGCACCACGTATCGTACAAACGATGTACATGGCCAAACAACCGGAGGGAGGAACAGGAATCGCCCTCCACCAGGATGCGCACTACATCCGGAACGAGCCGAATACGTTGATGGCGTGCTGGATCGCCCTGAGTGATACGGACAGGGACAACGGCGGCCTGTGCGTCGCTGAGGGAAGCCATCTCGAGCCGCTGCGAAGCACCAAGAAGCCCGAGGACGAGAGCGAACATGCCTCCTGGGTTACCGATTATCCGATGAAGGGCCCCGATGGCAAATCGTGGGTGGAAACCATGCACGCCCATGAGATCGAGGACATCACACCCGAAGAACTCACCTTTCTGGCCGTGGCGCAAGGCTCGGGCGTGTTCTTCACGGGACGTACCATTCACGGTTCTTACTCAAATCGCTCTTCCGACCGACTCCGGCTCGCCTTTGCCATGCATTATGTAAAAGAGGGCACCTGGGTCTATCGTTGCGACATCCAGGAAACTACGCCTGTTACTGATACCGCGGGAGACTTGCCATGATGCTGGTAGACGCGCACCTCGACCTGTCTATGAACGCCCTCAACTGGGACCGCAACCTGGACCTGGACGTCTACGAGATCCGGAAGAACGAGGCGGGAATGGACCAGAAGGGTCGCGCCAGGGGAACCACGACATTTCCGGAAATGAGGAAAGGGGTAATCGGTCTGTGCCTGGCCACCGTCATCGCCCGGACGGCTCGACCCAACAGTCCGGCCACGGGAGCGGCCTGCCAGGAAATATCCTACGCAAAAGCCCAGGGCCAGCTGGCCTACTATCGGGTTTTAGAGGCCCAGAAAAAAGTCAGGATGATCGACGATGCCGCTGCCCTCGAGCGTCACGTGGAATCTTGGAATCGAAACCCGGAAACGGAACCTCTCGGATTCATTCTGAGTATGGAGGGAGCGGATCCCATTGTGTGGCCGGAGCAGGTCCATTCCTGGTATGAAGATGGTCTGCGTGTCATCGGCCTGTCCCATTACGGCGTCAGCGCTTACGCACACGGAACGGAGACCGAAGGAGGCCTGACGGACCTGGGTCCTGCGATCCTGAAGGAAATGGACGCCGCCGGGATGATACTGGACCTCACGCACCTCGCCGATCAGGCCTTCTGGGAAGCGATCGAAATCTTCAAAGGACCCGTGCTGGCCAGCCACAACAACTGCAGGGCCCTGGTTCCGGGAGACCGGCAATTCACCGATGATCAACTGAAAGCCATCATTGAAAGAGGAGGGGTCATCGGTGCAGCCCTCGATGCGTGGATGCTCTACCCGGGTTGGATAAAAGGGGAAACTCCGAATACCGTAGTTGGTCTGGAAGCGGTGGCGGATCACATCGAACACGTTTGTGAGCTTGCGGGCAACACGAATCACGTCGGCATCGGCAGCGATCTGGATGGCGGGTACGGGACCGAACAGTGCCCCCACGATCTCGACACCATAGCAGACCTCCAGAAACTGGGTCCGATCCTCAGTTCCAGAGGGTTTTCCGACGAAGATGTGACGGCCGTCATACACGGCAACTGGATCCGATACTTCAAAGAGACATGGGCGTAATGCAATCCCAAGTTTCAATAACCGGGACAAACTGATGTCGCAGAAAACACCATCCGTCTCTGAACTCATCCGTGCGGCCTCTGGACCGTGTATCGTGATCCGGGAAGGGGACATTGATGCCCTCCGGGAGAAGCGAAAAAATGTCCAATGGGCGGCTTCGGCGTTTTCCAGACTCAAGGGATCTGCGGAAACCTGGATGAAGAAGCAGATTCGGATCCCCGACCGCGGCGGGCAGTGGCCGCACTGGTATGCCTGCGAAGTCGATGGTGTGCCACTCAAGATGCAGAGCCCTACCGTACACAGATGCCCCAGATGCGACCGTGTATACTCTGGCGAACCCTGGGACTCCGTACCCCTGACCGAAATTCATGAAGAACTGGCCAATGCCGTTCTCAGTCTTGGCGTCTACCATGCGCTCACCGGGAGCGTGCGCGCCGCAGAAAAAGCAGCGGAAATTCTTCTGGGATACGCAGAAATGTACCCGAGGTATCCCGTTAGAGACCATGGTCAGCATCCCAATACCGCCTGGGCAGCCAAAGTCTCCTGGGGTACACTGGGCGAATCGATTTGGCTCCAGCCGCTCTGCGGCGGATATGACCTGATCCGCCACGCGAATGTTTTTACACCTGCCGAGCACCAGTATATCCGGGAGCAGCTGTTGCGTCCGGCAGCAAAACTCATCCTCAAGAACAACCTGGGCATCCACAACATCCAGTGCTGGCACAACGCGGCCATCGCATCCGTCGGTCTCCTCCTCAAGGATCGCGACCTCGTCTCCTTCGCGGTGGAAGGTGAGGTCGGAATTCAGAGCCAAATCGCTAGGGGAATACTCCCCGACGGATTCTGGTTCGAAGGCTCCTGGGGCTATCATTTCTATGGTATGCGCCCCCTCCTCACGCTTGCGGAAACCTTGCGAAACTGCGGGATGGACCTTTACGACGACCACTTCAAAGGCATATTCGAGGCGCCTCTACTGGCGGTCAGACCCGATGGAGGGATGCCTGCCTTTCACGATTCGGCAGGACCGGAGCTTTCACAGACACACGCGTTGTATGAGATTGGTTTTTCAAGGTATGGCGATCCCCGATTCGCAACCCCCCTGATTCCCAGCAAAAGAAAGCATCTGAACGCGCTGCTTTATGGTTCCGCCGAACTGCCGGATCCGGTATCCGTTGAAAACACAAGCACCCACCTTTCTCGATCAGGGTTCGTGTATCTTCGCCAGGGTCCCGCAAATAATCCAACCTACCTGGCGTTGGACTATGGTCCCCACGGGGGAGGCCATGGCCATCCGGACAAGCTGAGCTTCATCCTCTTCGCCAGGGGACAGGTTCAGGCACCGGATCCCGACGCCTCTGTCTACGGGGTACCGCATTACACCGGCTGGTACAAACAGACCGTCAGCCACAACACGTTGACAGTCGATCAAAGATCTCAGAAAAGTACCAGAGGAACACTCAATGTCCTCGTAAACGGACCGGATTTCGATCTCGTCTCTGCCACCTCCGAAGAAGCCTATCCTGACGTGAAGCTTTCCCGCACCCTCCTGTTCAAGGAGGATCTGGTACTCCTCATCGACAGGGTGACTTCAGGGCGTTCACACACACTGGATTGGGTCTATCACAACCGAGGCGATATGCGTACGGCCTTCTCGAGAAAGCCCATGAAGGTGCCTCCTGGAGAAACGCATGGATACGACTGGATTCAAGATCCGCGTCTGGGTACCCCGGAGGGAAACTGGAAGGTTGATTGGCGGTCGGGTGAGGTGGGTGTCCGGCTGACCATGCTGGCTTCCAACAAGGTGCCAACAGAGGTCATTACGGGGCTGGGGTTGGACAACTCCGATCCCGGGACGGATGGAACTCTTACTCCGCTGGTCATTGCGAGGCGAAGGAACCGGCGCACCACCTACCGGGCGGCACTCCAGGTCTACGGTAAACGAGCCGTAAACCAGGAAATCAGCCGGGCAGAAGTCGATCCACCTGGAAGAGCGCGCGGCATGACACTCATCCGGAAGAACACAACCATCACACTTATATCGAGTCTCTCTCCTGGTCCGGTTACCTGGAAACACATCACATATGAGGGCCAGGCGATATATGCAGAACAAGCTAACCGGGCGCCCGAACGCATTGTGCTGGCCGAAGGTACTTGCCTGCATTGGAAGGACACCACCTGGCAACTCGATCCGGTTGGCTCAGTCATGTTCAACGATCATCCCGATTCGCCCAGGATCACCAACCTGGGCTCCGAAGCCGTTGCCGTTCGTGTAAACGGACACGCCTATCCACTGGCCCCGAGCGAGACCGTACAGGTCGAGATGGCCCGGCCTCCTCAGGCAAAGTGAAAGAAGGATGAAATGAAAAGAGTCGCCAAACCCGAGGGGGCATACAACATCGTTGTCGAAGATGTGGATCTCCCACAGATCACGCCGACCCAGGTCCTCATAAAGGCAGAACGGACCCTCATCAGCAGAGGTTCGGAAATCTGGCGCCGATACATCAGGCCGGAAGCCATCGATCATCAGATGATGGGCTATTCTCTCACCGGAACCATTGCAGAATTAGGCTCACGTGTCGAGGAGTTTTCTATTGGCGACCGTGTGGCCGCACTGGCACCACACGCCCAGTATGTGGCCGTGGAAGTGGTCAACTCGCCCCACAAGTCTCCCGTTGTGATACTTCCTGATACCGTATCATCCGAGGCCGGGACCTTCTGGCCGCTGGGCACCAGTTCTGTCCTGTGGATGTGGGACAACGGGGCAAGCGTGAACGACACGATGGTCATTCTGGGACAGGGCCTGGTTGGCAGCGGATGCATGCAGGCAGCCAGAGCAAACAGCGAAGCGCGCATCATTGCCGTGGACGCCCTTCCGTTGAGGTGTGAACTCGCGTCGCGTCTGGGTGCGCACCACGTTGTAGATGCTTCCAACGAAGATCCCGTAGCGGCTGTCAAAGCCCTCACAGATAATGAAGGTGCGGAGATCGTTGTTTACGCCGTGGGAGGTCGTGCGGGAGCAAAGGCATTTGATCAAGCCCAGGACATGACCAAACGCCAGGGGCTGATTCAGGTCATCGGCCTCTATGAAGATGAACCCCTCCCGCTCTACTCGAACAAAATTCAGGGCAGACGTCTACAGGGCGGCTACCTGGACTCGAGCGGTCGGAATCGCGGATCGGACAGGGCCCTTCAAATGCTCTCCGATGGTGCATTTCGTGCCGACGAAATGATCACGCATCGATTCCCCTACGCAGATGCCCCCGAAGCCTTTGACCTGCTCTACAACAATCTCGGAGAAACTATGGGTGTGCTCCTCGTCTGGCAAGACTGAGCCGCCCTGTTTATACCCGTAGCCCAACACCCTGCGCAGAACGTCCCATTCCTGCATAATACCCACACCCACTGCAAAATCAAGCGGAGGAACGATGAAGAACGGATTTTTCAAAGGCCATGGACTTGGGAATGACTACATCGTAATGGACCCGGCCCATCTGGAATTTCGACTTACACCTGCCAATATTCGCCTCATCTGCGATCGCAACTGGGGTGTAGGCAGTGACGGCATCCTCACCCTGGAAAAATCCAAACGTGCCGATTTCGGCCTCAGAATTTATAATCCCGATGGCAGCGAAGCCGAAAAATCCGGCAATGGTTTGCGCATCTTCGCGCGATATCTCCATGCCACCCGAAAGACTCGTAAAAAGTCATTTTCAGTAGACACTAAGGGCGGCCTGGTCAGCATCCAGCTCCATATCGATCGCCACGGAGATGCCAGTGCGGCCACGGTGGATATGGGGAAAGCCACATTTAAACCCGCGGCGCTCCCCTGCACCCTCAAAGTGGATGAACTCGTCGAACAACCCATCACCGCGGCCGGCCAGAAACTCACATTTACCGGCATCAGCGTCGGCAATCCACACTGCGTAATCTTCAAGCCCAAAGGAAGGAAATGGACCCGGGAGGATCTGCTGAAACTGGGACCGGAACTGGAAAACCACAAACTCTTCCCCAGGCGGATCAACGTTCAACTCGCGGTACCCACCGGACCCAATGAAATCTTCATCCTCATCTGGGAGCGGGGCGCAGGAGAAACGCAAGCCTCCGGATCCTCATCGTGTGCGGCGGCCAGCGCTGCGGTTCGTCTCGGTCTGGTCAAATCACCTGTAACCGTGAATGCACCGGGCGGCACCTTGCACATCAGCATGGATGAACAATACGACCTCACCATGTCCGGTCCTGTGGCGGAAGTGGGTCGAGGTTCGGTGAGCCCCTCCTTTCTCCGGGAACTTCGATCCAGGAAGCGATCTTGAGTCTACCCGAAATCCGATCAGAACTACTCGAAGCGTGGAACCGGAAGCTCTACCTCTGGTGGTCCCATTACAATCAGGAATACCTCCAGGGAGCCCTCCGCCAACCCGTTATCCGGCTGGGCGAAAGCGTTGCTGACCTCGGGCAATGGAACGGGGCAACACACACCCTCACCATCTCCATCCACCACATCCAGCGAGACCCCTGGACCACCGTGATGGAAACGCTTCGTCACGAAATGGCACACCAGTATGTACAGGATGTGCTTGACGAAACCAGCGCGCCACCGCACGGCACGGCCTTCAAATCTGCCTGTGAGCGACTCAGGTGCAGCGCGGCGGCAAGGGCTTCGATACAGCAATTCGGTGAACACCCCGAGGACCAGCGGGTCTTGCGACTGCTTAAAAAACTCCTGTCCCTGGGTACCAGCCCCAACGAAAACGAAGCCCAGGTCGCCGTCCAAAAGGCGCGACATCTTCTGGTCAAATACAACATCGACCTCGTGGACCTCGACCGCGACAGGCAGTTCCAATCCCGGTATCTGGGAGCTGTCAAAGGGCGCCGAACTTCCGCAGAACTCTGGCTCGCCTCCATACTCAACAGCTATTTCTTCGTCGAAGTAATCTGGACACACAGCTACGATGCCCGAAGAGACCGAAACGGGTCGGTCCTGCAGATCTTTGGAACCTTGCAGAATCTGGACATGGCCGAATACGTCTACCATTACCTCACAGACCTGCTCGAGAGCTTCTGGACAGACTACAGAAAAATAAACCAACTGGATTCGAACAGGGAAAGGCAGAGATACTACGCTGGCGTGCTGGAAGGGTTTTTCAGGAAATTACAGGAACAGGGCGAACACCTGGAGAAAACCGAAGCCCTGGTATGGAAGGGAGACGAAAAACTCAATGCCTATTATCGCTACTTCAATCCGCGGGTCCAGCGGCGCTACGGAAGTGGCGTTCTCTCTACCAGCGCCTACCGGGACGGCGTGGAACAAGGCAAGACCGTCAGCATCAGGAAACCCCTGTCAGAAACTTCCTCAGAAGGCGGCAGGTTTCTCAGCCGATAGATCCCTCTCTACGCCACACGATACTTTTCCACCACACCCATATCTATCGTCACACCGAGGCCCGGTCGGTCGGAAACGTGGGCGTACCCGTCGACAATCTCGAATTTCTCCTTGGTAATCTCGTGACGAAGAGGTGAATCGGACATACAGTATTCAAAAATCTCCCCGTGCGGCAGTGCCGCCAGGGCGTGCAGAGATGCAGCGATCGTTATCCCGCTCTTGAAACTGTGATTGATCACCCCTGTGTGATGACGCGCGGTCATCCTGCCCACCTGAACCATTGTGGATATGCCGCAGCGACCTGGATCCGGCTGTACCCAGTCCAGACCACCCTCAATCACAAGACGTTCGAAATCTTCATATCGTCCCTCGGCCTCCCCCGTGGCAATAGGTACAGGACTCTCAGCCGTCAGCCGTCCATATCCTGAAACATCCTGAGGGTGCAGGGGTTCCTCGATCAAAAATGGATCATACGCCCTGAACTGGTGAGCCCGCCTCAACGCCGTCTTCCAGTCCCACACCTGGCCCGCATCGATCAGCAGGTCCACATCTTCCCCAATCCCTCGTCTGGCTTCGCGCACAAGGGCAACATCAGTTGCCTCGTCCTGACCCATGGGTCCCCATCCGAATTTAACAGCTGTGAATCCCTCAGCAGCGAATTTCCTCCCCAGCTCGTAAGTCTCCTCCGGAGAGTCGCCAAAGAGAATCGAGCAATAGGCTCTGAACTTCTGTTTATATGGTCCTCCAAGAAGTTGATATACCGGACGGTCGCATGCTTTTCCCGAAATATCCCAGAGCGCCTGATTGATACCCGCCATCGCGTGCAGACCTGCCGCAGCCCTGCCGTAATAGTTCGCTGCGGACATCATCCGATCGGTACAGACTTCAATGGCAAGCGGATCCTCCCCTTTCAGGGCATTTGCGAGACCGTTGCAGATCTGGTGGGAAAGCGGCGCGTCCACAATCGCCTTCACCACCGTCGGGCAGGAATCTACCTCTCCCCAACCCTCGATACCCGCATCCGTATCGATCCTTATGAGACAGGTATCCTGAGTCCCATCGCAGGCATCCGTCACTTCCGGTAAACGCAGCACCATCGCAGTCACATCTGTGATAACCATATCATCTCCTGGAGTCATCGTAATTGTCGAAAAGGATTCCGGCCAATGATAGGGTGTCTACATTCACCTGTCAAGATTCATGAGCGAGATGAAATAACAGAAGAAACGGTTTGCACCGGTTTGGACTAGCGCATAGATTATTCGATTAAAGCAGCCCGGCATCAACCCTCTATTCAGGAGAATTCTCACATGTCAGCCGTCACAGACCTCGGCAAAACGTACGCCGAAGATGGTGTCCTGCCGAGCATTGATATATTCACCGAATCAGAAATCGAGGCCTTCAGATCCTCCTTCGACGAACTGGAGGCCGAAGAGGGACGTGAGAACTGTCAGATTGGTCTGCAGGCACGTCATTTGGACAGGGAATTCATCTGGCAGCTCTCGGCAGATCCTCGCGTCCTGGACGTGATGGAGCAGGCAATGGGACCGGATATCCTGCTCCTCTCGACCCACTTCTTCTGTAAATATCCGGATCCCACAGGCTCGCGCTTCGTGGCCTGGCACCAGGACGTCACCTACTGGGGTCTGGAGCCGCCCACTGCGCACACTGCGTGGATCGCCATCGACGACAGCGATGTCGAAAACGGGTGTATGCATGTCATCCCGGGCTCTCATCGGGACGGGCTCGTACTGCACAGCAAATCTGAGCAGCAGGGCAATCTCCTCAGCATCAACCAGGAGATTCCCGACGAACTTGTCGACACCAGCAAAGCCATCGACCTCGAACTCAAGGCAGGCCAAATGTCGGTACACGACGGACAGCTCTTTCACGCCAGTATGCCCAACACCTCCGACCGTCGCAGATGCGGCCTAACGGTACGCTTCATTCCGCCTGAAGCCAGACAAAAGGAAGCGAACTCTGTTGGGCACATGTGGAAACCCATACTCGTAAGAGGTGAAGACAGGTTCAATCATTATCAGGAGACACCGGCGCCATTTGAGATGCCGTAAAGCGTCCGGGGTCCGGGGTGCGAGGTCCGCCGTCTGTTGTCCGTGGTCTATCGTCTGTCTTTTCGCCCAAAAAAACAAAGGGGATTGAAATGGGGAAGTTGCAGGTTGTCGTAACAGGAGCATCCGGATATGTCGCAGGAAGAATCTTGCCGGTATTGCGAGAGCGATACGACCTGACGCTGCTGGATGTCAAAACTGCCAATCGGGAGGGTGAAGAGGTCGAAGGCATTCAGGTTACTGACCTGCTGAATCGGGACAGGGATACCTATCGCCAGTACTTCAAAGGTGCGGACGCCGTTATTCACAGCGGGTTCACACGGGCCTCGAAACCGGAAGATCAATACTGGGCGGAATCCGACAATGTAAACATGGCGCACAACGTCTACCAGACCAGTCTCGAAGAAGATGTTCGTCGCGTGGTGGTCATCAGCTCGAATCACGCAGCGGACTACTACGAACAGCTCATCTGGTCCGACGAAATGGAATGGGTCACGCCCGACATGCTCCCTCTCTCGGACAACTTCTACGGATGGGCGAAGGCAGCCTATGAGCTGCTGGGCTTCGCGTACGCAGCCGGGAAGATCGGCAAGGGCAAGCGTCTGGAGAACGTGCAACTGCGAATCGGCGGGCCTCGGGAGACCGACATGTCAAGAGCCGCTGCCACTGACCTGAAGCGGATGCACCGTGGACTGGGGGCCTATCTCAGTGTCAGGGACCAGGCGCAACTCACCATCAAAAGCATCGAAACCGAGCATATCGAGGACAGCAACGGTGTCCCGTTCCAGATCTTCTATGGCGTAAGCGGAAATACACACAACTTCTGGAGCATCGCCAATGCCCGCCGGGTGATCGGATATGAACCCGAGGACAACAGCCAGGTAAAATTCGCCAAAGAGATCTCTGAAGTACTCAAGAAAGCAAACGAATCATACCCCGTAGAATAACTCCACAACAGGATTGCCCAGATGCCAAAACCCAAAGTCGTACTCACCGGCGCAACAGGATATATGGCCGGACGGATGCGATCGGAACTCCAGGACAGGTATGAACTCACCATGCTTGATGTCAAATCGACAGACCCGGACGGGAATGCCATCCCGGGCATCCACGAGGTCGACCTGCTCAACCGGGACCGGGATCAGTACCGGGAATACTTCCGCGGCGCCGACGCTGTGATCCACAGCGGATTCAAAGGCACTGTGGACAGCATGCACACGGACTTCTGGAAGGAAGTGGACAACGTCACCATGTGTTTCAATGTCTACCAGACTTGCGTGGAAGAGCACGTCCGGAGACTGGTTATGATGAGCTCCAATCATGCGGCGGACTATTACGAGCGACTCATCTGGTCTGACCGGCTGACATTTGCCACTCCCGAAATGATCCCGCTGTCCGACAACTTCTATGGATGGGGCAAGATTTCCTACGAAGCGCTTGGATTCGTATTCGCCACCGGCCAGATGAACGACGGCAAAAAACTGGAAAACGTTCAGATCCGGATAGGTGCACCCAGGGAATCCGTGGCAGATGGCATCACTTCGAGCAACCTGAAAAGTATGCATCGAAACCTGGGCGCGTATCTCAGCGCAAGAGATCAGGTCCAGCTTGTGGTAAAAAGCATCGAGACTCCAAAAATAGAAGATGAGAATGGCATCCCTTTTCAGATCTTCTATGGCATCAGTGGCAATACGCACAGGTTCTGGACCATCGAAAATGCCGGAAGAATCATCGGATACGAACCGGAGGATGACAGCGCCATCAAGTTCGCCGACAAGATCAATGAGGTGACGGGGGATGCACAGAAGAATTACGAATAACCATCTGCCACACGGTTGTCACCCGGTTCACTGCTCACAAAAGGAACGCGCCGAATGAAAATCACCGGTATTGAAACGATTCCGATCCGGAAGCGGGCTCTCCTGCTCAAAATGCACACGGACGAGGGCATCACCGGATATGGCGAACCCATGGACTACACCCACTGGCGTATTGTCGCCCAGGCGGTCGAAGACATGTCCGAATACCTCATCGGAAAGGATCCCCTGCAGATCGAGGATCACTGGCAGACCTTTTTCCGGTCCACCTACAGCCGGAGTATGCCCAGCATACTGGGTGCGCTTAGCGGGATCGACATGGCCATGTGGGATGTGATGGGCAAGCACCTGGGCGTGCCCGTGTGGAAACTTCTGGGCGGATCGGTCAGAGACCGGGTCAGGGTCTATACCCACATAGGCGGGAACACACTCGAAGCTCTCGCGGAGAGTGCACGGAATGCCGTTGCCGAGGGATTTTCCGCCATGAAAATGGGGATCGTAGACAAACCCGTGCGCTTCATCGACACGCCTGGCGCCATAGAGAAAATGGTCGCTCGGGTGGCCACGGTGAGAGAGACTGTGGGTGCGGAAATCGACATTGCCGTGGACCTGCACAGAAGATTCAGTCCTACAATGGCCATCCTGGTCATCAAGGAACTGGAGCCCTACAAGCTCCTCTTCGCCGAAGAACCCTGTCATCCCGAAAATGATCAGGCCCTGTTGAATATCTCACGATCCACCACCACCCCAATCGCCACCGGAGAGCGGCACCTGGCGCGCTGGGGCTTCTGGGAAATCATCGAGAAACAGGCCTGTGCAGTCCTTCAGCCAGACATCAGACACGTAGGCGGCATATCCGAACTTCGAAAAATCTCCAATCTTGCGGAAGTGCGGGATCTGGCGATGGCTCCGCACAATGCCTCCGGCGGCCTGGGCGTAGTAGCCTCGATCCACACCATGGCCACCATTCCAAATTTTCTCATCTGCGAAGGCGGCGCGAGTCGGGGCGAAGGCCTCTTCAAGGAACCGCTCCAATTCAACAATGGATATATCGAACTGCCCACCGGACCGGGACTGGGGATGGAATTCAACGAAGATGTCCTCGAGGAAATGCGGGACGACAGCTTCCGGTTCAGAGGCATGTGGCGGTCGGAGGAAGACGGCTCCTTCGCTGACTACTAACGGAAAATTTCCACGTACTTCTCCGAACTGAAAGGGTCCCGGCTGCGGCGTGCCGGGACCTTTCTTCATATCTCTGTCAACGGGAATGACGCTTCGAATACTCCAATTCTCCGATCTTTATTGGATAGCCATCGCTCCTTGACAATCCCAAGGGTTAAACCTACTATTTGTTTATTCGTCCACATCAACCAAGGGTCCTGACCGTTGCCTCTTTCACGCACTTCAATCCTGATTGCGCTAATTCTAGTATTGAGCGCTGAGCTTGTCTCTGCAGCGGAATCTGGAGCGGATCTGCTGAAGGTGAGACGAGAATACAACGCCATATCTGCGCGAGTGGACAGCCTCGTCAGGATGATGGAAACGCTGGACCCGGATGCCCTGGATCCCGCCTTGTTGCCGTCCAATGTGCTAGGCATTCCGGACGGCACGTCTCTGGTGATGATCTTCTGGGCCGACGACGAGGCCAGAATCTGGCTCAATGACTATCTCGTGGGTGAAACCAGGCTCACACCAGTTGAAATCGAAATTCCATCACTCTATCTGCGGCCACTGAACACCATCCGAGCGCGCTGCTGGGATACGGATCAGGTCGAAAGCGGTTTGCTTCTCGGGCTCTACCTGAAGGACCGGACAGGAAACCTTCGCACTGTATTCGTCTCGAACGAAACCTGGAAGAGTCCGGAGGGTCCTGCACGTGAAATCACCTACGCCCACCCAATGCCGAACATACCTGGCGCCAAAGTAATCTGGCAGCAGAACGTGTTCGGGAAAGTCGAATTCGAAGGCACCTTCGATCACGGGGCGATTCAGAAGGCACTCGGCAAGGATCGTTCGGGACCCTCACCCGAATCCATAGACAACAAAATGGACTACCACGCCTTCGTTCAGAAACTTGCTCTTCTGCAGGAACGGCGTGCGCACCTCAAGGAGCAACTGAAATCCTCGCCAAAAGGCGATTATCCCTCGTACTCCGGCGCCCACGGAAATGGACTGAGCCTGACGCTCGGAAAAGCGGGTCCTCTGCACGAAGACATTTCCACACCCGTAGCTGAACAGGTCAAGAGCTGGGTCAATGCGCTTCCGGAGTCAAGGAAACAGCTTCTATTTCCCGAACGTCGTAAACTCAAGGATGAGGGCGCGGCAAATCCCGAGGGCGGTGCCGGCACAGCGCTCAACAATCAGTCGGGCGATCGGCAGGAAACCTACCGTCCTCCCGAAGACAGAGACGTTTCCACCAGCGGTCGTGCAGGAGAACAAGCGAAGAGCACTGGGTTCGAAACAGATGGTGAAGGGAATGCCTCAGGCGTAAATGGAGCAGGAGGTGGATTCGGAGGCGGAAGATCTTCCCGTCTCGGGCTGCTTCTACCCACATTCATCCTTACGGGCTACGTAGGGTTCGTCATCAGAAACTGGAAGCATCTCACACGGGAGGCATGATCTGATCTTGGGCGGACTGAACTGGGTTGAATTGCTGATTTGCGTACTCTTTGCTGCTGTCTGCGCGATGGCAGGCGCGCTGATCCTGATGCAGCGTATGAACTCCATTTGTCGCGAGGAACGTCGCTACGATCTCCCGGCAGGAAGCGCCAGTCTGATCGGCGCAGTTATTGGCGGCCTTTCCGGGCTCGGCGTGGCGATCCTGTTCATCTACTACTACTTTTTCGCCCCGCAAGCCAAGGGCTGGATCGAGTGGGTAGGCCGATCCTCCTATCTGCTGATCCTCGCGGCCTCTGCCTCTCATCTTCTAACCCTTGTTCACGGGTGGATCCGTATCGCCGCCGAGCAACGCGACCTTCGAGAATCGGGACCCAGACGACTCACGCTCCTGGTGCGGAGGAGATCTGCCCTCGAGGAAATCCAAAATCAAGCCCTTTCATATACAGACATGAAAACCCGCGACGACGAAATCGTAGAAGACCTCCTGTCCGTATTCGGTGACCGACTCCTGGTAGGCCAGCGCGCCCTGAGTCGAGTGCCCTTCTACGGATATCTGGGAACCGTTTGTGGGATCCTCCTGATGACCCAGGAACTGGCTCGACTGGATGAGGCGACCGAATCGTTCAAAGTCCTGCGGGACATGTCCACTGGACTTATCCTTGCGTTCAAGACCACCTTGATTGCCCTGCTCGCCTATCTCCCGCTCCGCAAGGCGTATGACATCCTGCTCACGCGAATGTCCGCCATCGAGCGGGCCTGGCTGGCCTTGAGAGATCAACCCGGGGGCGCAAACTGATGGGTCGCTTTCTCCAGCAGGCTATGATCGAAGCCGAAGAGCACGACGTCAGCAAGGAGCTCTTCCTGGGGATCATGATGCTGATGCTCACCCTGGGAATCATGATCCTGAACGTCGCACAGCCTGTGTGGCGCGTGCATCACCACGAACCGAATCCTGAAGATCTCGTCGTGATGTACACCGCAAAGGGCCAGGGATTTTCTACAGACGGAAAGTCCGTAGCGAGAATGCTGGAAGACGGAGAGTTCAGACGCCTGACTTCGGAACTCATCACACAACCTGACCGGAATCTGCACCTGTTTCTGCGGGGTGGAAGTCGCGAGCGAATGGTGAATGACGCCGCATATGCGGATTCCCTCCTGTCAACGGCGCCCACAGGAAAAAAAGTGAGGCCTGCAGTCTTTGTCCACATGTGGTAACGTTTCGAAAGTACCGTACAGCGCAATGCCCCTTCGCCATCGAGTGAAGGGGCATTGTTTATATGGTTCAGGGTGGCTTGAAACCTCCAAGCAGATCTTCTCTTAGCCCTTGTCCATTTCACCTTCCGACTCTGTGCTCGTCATCTCTCCCGCCGTCTGGGCATCCCCTTCGCCGGAATGTGTCTCCTTCGGATTTGGTCCATACGCATTGTCACCACTGTGGCTGTCTTGCACGGCAAACACGAGCAGCACGATTGCGCCTACGATCGGTATGATCCCGATCAGGATAAACCATCCACTTCGCCCGGTATCGTGAAGTCTGCGGACCGTGACCGCGAGCGCAGGAATGAGGATTGCCAGTTCGTACAGCCCGGCAAGTATCCCGCCCGTTCCAATGGCCATATCCAGGGCAGCGAGTACGATGACGATGACGATGTTGAACAAGGTAAAGAGCCAGTACTCCTTGCGCCTTGCTCTGCCGCTGAACACCGCGTAATTCTAAGACATTTGATATACCATTCCATAATTCCCTCCCGGAATCGGATTTTCCAGCCTGGAAGTCTGAAACTACCATACTGGACCTGAAACGTAAAAGGCACACAACGGCGATCCTAAATATGTCCAAGAATCCAGAGGCCGCTGGTATTGTCAGGCCTTGCGGATCGCACTGCCCTGAACATTGCCAAAATAAGCGAAGCTAATTTCATTCGCAAGCAAAAATAAACAATCCGGTACCTACTCGTTAACCATTTCCTGGTGGCATCTTTTGAACAATTCCCAAAGCATGTAAAAGGCCGGCGATCCAATCGGATCGCCGGCCTCGAGTTCCTCTACTTCTGTCCTTCCCTTACTTATCCTTCTTCAGGACTGCAAGGATGCGTTGTCCTTCGAGAGTCGCATCGATAAATGTCACGAGTGTTTGACCTGCAGGCCCCTTGCTGACCTCGTACTCATCACCTTTGTTCAGCTTGCCGTGGCGATCCGCCAGGACGTCCAGTTCGCCAGAGAGGGCCAGTGTCTCGCCCATCGAAATTTTCAGGACGCCGGTCTTCTTCTTTGTGTCTGCCACGTCAGGAAATCCAATCAACTTGTAATTCTTCCTGAAGAAAGACCTTCCTGCCTTGAGATAACCGGCCTCTTTCAACTGGTCCTCCGTCCCTACAAAGACGAGAACGGAAGTTGCCGTTTCCTTCATCGTCTTAGCCTGATCCATCGCATCTTCAAGACTGGCCTCCAGCCGCACCAGACGGGTCGTCTTTTCATAGAGCGCTGTATTGATCTTGTCGAATTCGACCTTCAGCTCCTTCACTTCGGTCGTGGCCCTGTCCTTCTCGACTCTTACTTGCGTCAACTCTGAAACCAGTTTCTTGTTGAGTTCCTGCTGTTCCTTGTATAGCGATTTGTACTCGCGTAATTCATTCGTGACATTGTGAAGCGATGACAGCAATCTTCGATTTGAAGCCCTCGAGCTGTCCATCTGCGATCTCACCGTATCGAGTCTCCCGTTGAGCCCATCAACCACCACATTCAACGAATCGATCTGACCGGTAAACATCGACACTTCGGACTCGAGTTGAACCACATAGGGATCCACCTCAGGTTCACGAGGCATAAGCGCAATAATCAGGATGATCGCCAGAACCACCGCCACTGCGCCGACGATCAGGATAATCTTTTTATTGTCACCAGATGATTCGCTCCCGTTATCTTCAGGAGTTGTCTCATTGCCATTGTCCACAAATGCCTCCAAAACGCTTTAAGTAGGGTGCCTTCCGTCAATTCATCAGCAATTGAAAATAGGCCCAATCAGTCTGCCCCGCAAGAACAATCAGCTATTTGTCATCCGGGCCGGGTATGCGGGGACGCTTCAAGACCTTCTTGTAAATCGAATCGATCGACGCCTGAACCGTTTCTACTGATGCAGATTGAAGCACAAACTGTTTCATGAGTTTTTCCTGCGCGGATATCGCAGTTTTCACCGCCGTGTCCGATCTCTGACGCTCATTACGCAGTTCTGCGTTTACCCTTTCCACATCGGCCTTTCTGTTGCCGAGCTCCTCTCTGGTCTTAGCCAGTGTCGCCTGAGTGGCCCCAAGCTGCGCCTGATTCATCTGGAGCTCCTGCTTTTCCTGATTCAGCTGCATCAAGGTTGCCTGGTGGAGGGCTCTGGCTGTGTTCATGCTGTCCTTGTATGCCTTGTGGGTGGCTGCCTCCTTGATCAACTCCGCCTGGGTGTCGCGCAGATCGTTCCGGGTCTGGGTGAGCTCGTTTCGGGTGCGGGCGTGCTGGGCCTTCTCCGTCTGCAAATCCCCTCTAACCTGCCACTCGGACTTCGTGAGGTCCGCCTTCTCCGCCACCTGACCGAACAGCTTCTCGGTTTGCTCATTCAGTTTTTCGCGAAAATTCTCCACCGACTTGTCCAGTCGCTCTCGCGTCTCCTGAAGCGCGGCCTTCTGTTGTGTAGATGAGGTCTGGATCACGAGGAAAATGAAAACTCCCGAAACCACACTCACATATCCCCCGAATCCGAGCAGATGCTTCTTCTCGAGGGGTTCCACCCACTTGATCAGTGCAGCGATGGCACCCCAAATCAGGAGAAGCGCACCGCCAATGGTCATCAAAATAATGTTCATATGCTGAACCTCTTGTTAATTAGGAAATTGAGGACTCGAATTGTCTATAAGGTGAGAAAATAGGACAGATTCGTCAAGGGCAATACCCTAATAATTCAGGTTCCGGTTACATCCAAGCGTTTGACAAGGCTCAATAGTTCAGGAAATCAGAGCGATCGAAGTCGGAAAAAAAAGAAAAAGGGAGGTGCGAAATCGCACCTCCCTAGACCGTTTATCCTCGGGGATTTAGAGATAGGGTGTCAGGCGTTTACTCAGGGAGGGTTGTCGAAGCTTGGTAAAGGCATCTTCCTTAAGCTGCCGTACTCGCTCGCGACTGATGCCCATCCGAGACCCGATCTGCTGGTAGGTAGAGGGATTCCCGTCTTCCATCCCGAAATATTGACTGAGAATTTCTTGATGACGAGAGGAAAGCTCACCCAGGGCATCTGCCACATCCAGTCCCCTGGACTTGGCAAAATAGTCTTCGTCAGGAGAGACCGCCTGGGGGTCGGGGAGTGAATCCCCCAGGCTGACCTCTCCTTGATCTTCGAACAAGGTCGAATCGAGAGATACCGTGTTCGTTACTGCGCCCAGCGTGTGGATTACCTTCTCGGGGGGTAACGCCACCTCCTCGGCGATCTCTTGCGCCGTTGGTTCACGTTCCAGATCTTTCGCAAGGCCGTCCTCAACCTTTCTGAGTCGGCTCAGATCGTTCAATACGTTTGCGGGAACACGGATTGGCCGTGTTTGGACTTCCAATGCTTTCAAGATATTTTGACGAATCCACCATACCGCGTAGGTGATGAATTTGCAGTTCCTGTCTCGGCGGAACTTACGGGCGGCCGTTAAGAGGCCGCAATTGCCTTCGTTGATCAGGTCAGCCAGGGGCAACCCCTGATTCTGAAACCCCTTGGCTACGTGAATGACGAACCTGAGATTTGCATTCACAAGTGCCTCTATCGCCTTGGCGTCTCCGGCCTCTACCCGCTCCGCCAGAACCTTTTCTTCATCGGCACTGATTTGCGGATGACGATCCACCTCTTTAAAGTAGAACGCGAGCGACTTGTCCTCTCCAAACCTGGAGCTTTCCCTTGTTGCATTCATCTTTCCGTCCTCCGTAACTGAAGTTACCTGACCCTATCGAACCTTCCACCTTAGCTGATGTACTGTGCTTCAGCCCACGAGAAAGTATAGTGCACATATGTGCACAAGTCAAGCAAATTTCTTGGATCTCCTCAATTTTTTAAGTACCTTGTCCAGGACCTGAGATCCGGGGTTACCGACTCCCGAAATCTCATTCGATATTGATAACAAATCATTGATTTAATGACCTTTACAGGAGATCTTGAATGCCCACAATCAAGCTTGGGATCATCAGATGCGACATGCACGGGATGTATTACGGGGCCTTGATGGCAAAACACGATCCCTACCAACTTCAGAAACCTGTGGAGGTTGGAGCCGACACCCCGTATAGCTGGATGACCGGGGGTGCGCACTTCTATTTCTATACATTTTATAGCGATCCCACGCGAATGACGGTCCCATTTCTACACGAATTCGAAATCACCCGTGTCTGGGACGAAAACGAGGCGGCGGGACAGGCTTATTCGGATGTCTTTCCAACGCACCCCAAAGTCTGCGACAGCTTCGACCAGGTATCGGACGAGGTGGATCTCGTTCTGGTCGCAGACTGCAACTACGACGGCAGCGATCACCTCGAACTTGCTGCTCCAGGTCTGGAAAAGGGTGTACCCACCTTCATCGACAAACCCCTGTCGAACAATCTGGAAACTGCCAAATCCATACTCGCGCTCGCAGACAAACACAAAGCCCCCCTGCTCTCGTGCTCAATTCTGGGCCGACTCCCACAGGCGAAACGATTTGCCGCGCGCTTTCCAGAATTGGGGGAACTGGAATTCGTCTCGATCCGTGGCGGAGGCCCTACACTCGCGGGACAAATTCACGCCATCTCCCTCGCACAAAATCTCTTCGGAACCGGCGTAGAATCGGTGGAATCGATGGGTGAAAACGACCGCGGATTCATGCACCTGAATTATCCAGATGCACCGAACCAGCCACGCTGCGGAACTGCGCTGAACTGCGACACTGGCCAAACCAAACACTGTGCATTCAGTATCAGCGCGTTTGGTCCCCAGGGAGCAATCCACTCAGACGATATGGGTGACTTCGAGTTTCCATATGGTGCCCACCAGATCATCCTGTCCATAAAAGAAATGATGGACAGCGGCAAGTCCCCGATTTCATCCAACGAGATGCTCGAAAATATCGCGGTGGCCACAGCCGCGAGTGAAGCCCACCGGACGGGAAAGCGCGTATCCCTGGCAGATGTGGGATTCGAGGGATAGTCGGCCTGGCACCTATAGAAAGAGGGCGCTGCCAATACCAAGGCAACGCCCTTTTTTTGTTCGGCCTGAACTCACAGTGCCACCATAAGCCTCGTCAGCGCCTTCGCACGCTCCGACAGCGAATCGTAGATATCGCGAGGAAGCTGACTCTCTTCACGATATCGGCAGAACCACGGAGCGGCGTAGCCCACACTCGTCATCGGCCGAATCTCTTCCGAACGGTTCTCTGTCCCGCCGTGCCAGCACCGGACATCTCTTATAATTGCACTTCCCGCCGGACCACACAGAACGGAACGCTTCATCCACTCCGGCTCCTCTTCCAGATCGGGAATCGGCTCCCTGGAGCGGTGTGTTCCTCTTACAAATCTCGTGGCGCCATTGATCACCTTGAAATCCACCATCGGAAAATTAACCACGACAAGGGGTGTCGGCAGATCCATAATCGTCACACGTCCGTGTGGGTCCGCGAGCTCGTCTGAGATATCTGCGTGCAGCTTCTGAATCTTCGCCCCTGGCAACGAATAGTCTCCACCACCGCCCCAACAATTAAAATTGGGGCGTCCCCAGATCTTTTCCAGGATTGGCAGCACGGTTGGCAGATCGATCAACTGGAGCCACTCCGGATGATGAAGCTGAGGTCCGAACGAATAACGTGCGAACCCCCGATTGGCCTCGTCCAGTGGGACAGCTGTCGTCTGCTCCGCGATCACCCTGGCCGCTCCCTTTTGAGCCAGCGAGTGTTGATCGGGGCTGAGCGCATCCTTCACCACCACGAATCCGTCCTGGTGAAAAATGGTGGCGGCCTTGTCGATTTCGGTCGGATCGACCAATTCAATATCCAGCATCACTTTCTCCTCTGACACCTTTGGTCTGCGAATCTGTTGAATGGGTTCTCATCACCCTGAGCGGCACAAAAATCATTAAAAAAATCACGCACAGTAGTCTTTCTCGTGGCTCTTCCTGATAAAAAAAAGCGCCTAACCTACCAGGCGCCGAAGTTATTGACGAAGTTCCACAAATTAATGTGGAATAACTTCCTGTTGGGCAACCCTTACGTAGATTCAAGGCACTTTTAGAGATATTATCTCCACCACAAATATAGCAACTCCAGCGTATAAATCAAGCGGATTCTGGGTCGCAAACCGGAACAAAGTTGACTTTGTCAAAAGTAGGCGGACAAGGTGGCGATTTTGTCTCAAAATTCGTCCAAAAATTGCCCAGTCGGAGATCTCCACAACCATCTTGACAAGGATATAGCCCGATGATAGATTCGAAGCCCTGCGGAGAAATCATCTTCGCAATCGCTTGCTGATCCATTGCACCGACCAACCCTCAGGGAGTATTTCAATGCCCGAACCTGATCTGCGTGAACTTCTGGACTTCGCCACCGACGCCGCCCGCCAGGCAGGACAAATCACCCTCGAATATTTCCAAACCGGTGTGGAAGTCGATCGCAAAGCGGACGACTCGCCGGTCACCATTGCGGATCGCACGGCTGAGCAGAAGCTCGAAGAACTCATCCATTCCCGATATCCCGAGGATGCCATCATCGGCGAGGAATTCGGAGATCGCCCTGGGAACTCAGGTCGATCCTGGATCGTCGACCCGATCGATGGCACAAAATCCTTCGTCCACGGTGTGCCCCTCTACGGTGTTATGATCGGTGTGGAAATCGACGACGAATCCGTGGTCGGAGTGGTCCATCTTCCAGCGCTGGATGAAATGGTCTGTGCGGCGAAAGGACTCGGCTGTCAATGGAATGGGAAACCTGCGGGCGTCTCGAACGTTACTCACCTGAACGAGGCCCTTTTGTGTGCAACGGACTTCGAGTCCTTCGATGAGAACGGGAAGGGGGACGCCTACAGAAATCTACGTAAGGAAGTCCGCCTCGCCCGGGGTTGGGGCGACTGTTACGGCCACGTCCTGGTGGCTACCGGACGGGCAGAGATGATGCTGGACCCGATCATGAATGTGTGGGACTGTGCGGCGCTGCTGCCCATCGTGGAAGAAGCCGGAGGTGTTTACAGCGACTGGAAGGGCGATCGAAATATTCGCGGGGACGGGGCCATCTCCACGAACGCCAATCTAAGCGGCGAGGTCAAATCGAAGCTGGGTATTGTCTGAGCGATCTTTCTGATTCAATAATAATACCCCAGCAAGATACACATCTCATTGTTTTCAGCAGTAAATCCAAAACGAATCGTAAAATCTTTGTCGTCATTTTCGTGTGTGCATTCGAACCGGATGCGCTCCCCTGTTTTTACCTCCAGGGGTGACGTGTACATCAGGGTCTTCGGATCCGCCCAGTCCAGACTCTGATAGATCGACTGCTCCCCCTTGAAAACCTCGAACTGTTTCCCGTGCCTGTGCATATGTGAAGCAAGCATCACGACCTGCACGTCTTCCTGAAGCGTCCAGTCCAATCCTGACGTCACTGTCTCACCTGGTGGCACCTCGAAGCCAAAATTGTTGATGAAGATCGGTTTGACCACGTGCGCCACCTCTTCCGAGGGAATCGTGTGCAGATTGACGTAGACCTCGCCGATGACCGTTTTCTCGCCTGACACATTGACAAAGTGTGAATTCAGTTCATAAACCCTGTCCGCGGGCATCTGAATCACCACGCCATCCGGAAAGTCGAACACTGCGTAGGGGCTTTGGCTGCCCACCACGAATCGCCTGCCAAATATCCCGATCGCCTGCAGCAAGTTGGTCGGGTCCAGGTCTCTGATCCCCTCGGGCGGAACCTCTCCTTCCCTCAGCTGATAGATAATGAAGTGATGACTCCCCTCCGGCTGAATCACTTCGATCTTGTTCACCATCAAATCTTCTGTCGTCCCCAGGGTGGTCCTGGAGAAAATCTCGCGCTCTTTCCCTGGCGAAATCGCAAAAGGCTTCAGGTGAATTTGTATCCCTCGCTCGGGCGGATCGGGCGCTTGAAACCTGTCCTCCGATCGGGCGATCGCCTCCAGATCGGGTGCGCCTTCCACAAGCCCCTCCCGGGGAGCGCCTGCGAGAATCCAGCTGGTAATTGCATCGATCGCAATCCCGTCGACACTCCCGAACCCCCGGGGCATCGCATCTCCATAACCCACGCCGGACCCGGTCAGTTTTTTCAGAAGAAAACTCCGATCGACATCCCCTGGTGCCACCCGAAGCAATCCCTCCGACCTCGCGTTTGAATTCTCGGACCCTATTCCTACGAGATTCACGTAGGCCGCACCCGGCTCGAGCGAAAGTCCGCCTGCGGCGCTTGCGCTGCTGTGGCAGGAACTGCTGATACAACTCTCGTTGAACACGTGCTCCTGGATCAAGCCAAAAGTGGAAGGGTTCTCGCCCACCTCGGTCTTCCCTTCCTCGTGCGTCACCTTCCCATAATCCGCGACAAAAGCTACGAAGTCATTGAAGTCCACCGTTCCGTCCGCTGTCAGATCAAATCGTTCCTGTGTCGTACCATACCCTTGCGCGAACATTACGAAATCCCCAAATCCAACTGAACCGTCGCCGTCAAAATCGGCTCCCACCGTGTGCGAAAACAGGTGGGCGGGGATCAGCATCAAGAGGAATAGGGTCAGGGTTTTGGTACACTGCATCTCGAAAACTCCACGAAAAGATCGCCGAATCAATGAACGCTGAAATATAGAGAACTGTCCAGGGGCAAACAAGGTGGGGCACTGAGTAGCAGGCAAAAAAGAAGGGCGGCTGAACCGGAGTTCACCGCCCTTATCGTATCTCGATCAGCAATCTCAGTCTGCGAAAATGGATCGATTCGAGATTCCGCAGATATAGTCCTCACCCATAAATCCAGGAAGGAACTGTGCGGTTCTTGCGGCCGGCACGACGCCCTCGTAGTAACCGGAAAACAGACCGTTGAACGTGGTCAACCGTTCCCGACTCACCTCGCTATCGGAACCGGAAACCACATAGGCGTTGTTGAACACCCCGTCTTCCTTCAGGCCGGCTCCTCCGGCTGCACGCACGTGTCCGTCGATCGTGTCCAGGATGACCGCGGCATTGTCGCCCCCCACGCCGCTCACCATCACCTCGTTCACACCGGAACGGCGAATCGCTGTCCACGTACTGAATCCGTCCACGATCTCACCTGACCGATCGATCTGAACGCCTTCGCCCACAATGCAGCGCGGCTGGGGCTCAACGAATCCATCCAGATTGGGAATACGCGACACGGGATAGATCTTCCCAGCAGGCCGGTGATCCCCGAAATACGCGGCTAAAGCCTCTCGCACCGTCTCCACACGCGCCCAGGTCTGATCCGGATCATCGTCCACCGCAACAAGCATTTCGAGCCACGCCGTCTGCGTCTTAAAATCCACGCCCTGGGCGGCCAGCTTCTTCTCGTACTGCTCCACCAGGACGAACTCCGTCTCCCTGGCAAGGTCACTGCCCAAGGTGGTCACCGTATTCCCGTCGGCGTTCTTGTGCATCACCGAGGCGCCGCTCGGTTGATGATCCACCCAGCTTCCGTAATCGATCTTACCGCTGCCAATGGTCAGGTACTGACCGCGAATCGCCTTGATCTGCACCTCGAACAGGGCGGCCGGATCGGGGAAACCTTCGGAGTCGGTGAACCGGGCCATTCGGTTCGAGCTCAGCTTGCAACCGGTTAGCGCCTGAATCATAGCACTGTAAACACCGTTAAAGTCGTTCTTGTAGGCATCGCAGGCGACCCGGTTGGCTGAAGGCGTCGTCCAGAGCACATCCGTCTTGTAAACATCTCCCCAGGTCACGCCACCCAGGGCTAGACCCTTGTTCAAATTTTGAATCGTCCCGAACCACTGGGAACCCAATTCCTTCGCATACTGCGTGCCGACATTGCCGCTGGGCTCCACGAGTCTGACCACATTGTGATCGTCATCGGTAATCACCACTTCGCAGGTGCTGCAAAAAACCGCACCTGGATTATGTCTGACGATATCCACCTTAGCCATTACGCCCCCCTCCAATTTGATAACACCACCAGATTGCCAGTCTCGATCTGCTCCTGAATACTACGCGCCAAGTTCGGCCCTTGCCGCTGCCAGTGACTCCGGATTACCAAGATCCAGAACAGAGCCCTCTATCCGGTAGGCGAAAACCGGCTCCACCTTGCACAACCACTCCACAAAATGACCTGGTGCATCGGCCGTGCCGCCTCCCTGTAGATATTCGGACACGCGCCCGAGGAGATCCCGAGGATAGATATACAAGGGGGGTGCGCCCCAGTGAGAGGCCGGCGCTTCGGGCTTCTCCTTAAAGTCGATCACCCGGTCGTCTTCCCCCAGCACAGCGATGCCCCGCCGCTTCCGATCCTCCGGATCCTCTATTTTCCTGACACAAATGTGAGCCGCCGGGTTCGACTTGAACTTGTCCGCGAAAGCGGAGAGCGGAAACCGGAGAATATTATCGGCACCACAAACGAGGAGATCTTGGTCAATCTCTCGCTGATCAATGGAGAACTGGACATCGCCGACCGCTCCCAACCGATCTTCATTGGAAATCGTCCCGTCATCGATAATCTCCACCCGAACACCTGTGTGGGCACGATTGGCATCCCTTGATTCAGCCATCCGGTTGTTGGCCCAGTCTTGAAAGTGACCAAAAAACCGGTGATTTGTAACCAGGTAAACCTCATCGACTTCTTTGATCGTTTTGATCTGGTCGATCATATAATCCAGAATCGGCCTGCCGCCCACTTCGAGCAGGTGTTTGGGCCTGTCTTTGGTCAGCGGATACAGTCGGGTGGCGTACCCTGCAGCGATGATGAGTGCTTTCACGAGATTGCCGTTCTTTCAGAATGCTATCAAAAAATCGTGCCGTTTGACCGATCACTTGACCGGATGTCAAAGCAAACTCCAGCGGTGTCGGTCGATAATATCCTGGTAATTCATTGCGTTTATCAATTATATATGTCGGGCCGAGGGCGAGCAAGGGAAATCGCCTTTCCGATCGGCCTCTGGATCATTGGAATTTAATCACCCGGGGAACACAAATGAAACCAGCAGAATTGAAAGAAAAACTGAAACCCGCCTGGCCGGCCCTGGATGTCCACGTACATCCCCTGGACTGCTTCGGGCTCACCAAAGTTTCTTCCGCGAGAGAGGACGCGAACTTGCTCATCGAGTCCGCCCGTCGGTCTGGTGTAGAAAAGATGTGCCTCTTCTCTCTCCACACCACCTGTCCAAGAGAGCCAACGGTCGCCGAATGCATCGAGGCGAACGACTACACGCTCACGATGCGAGACCTCGAGCCGGACGTCTTCCTCCCCTTCTGCTACGTCAACCCGATGTATCCGGACGAATCTGCAGCCGAAATCGACCGGTGCGTCCAGGGTGCGAAAATGGTGGGCATCAAACTCTGGGTCGCACGAAGAGCTACCGATCCCGGCCTGGACCCGATCCTTGAAAAAGCCGTCGAATACAATGTCCCGGTCCTCCAGCACGCCTGGATCAAAACCACGGGCAATCTCGTGGGCGAATCCTTTCCGGCGGACGTCGCAGACCTCGCACAGCGTCACCCCAAAGCCAAAATCATAATGGCGCATATGAATGGGTGCGGGCTCCGTGGAATCGAAGACGTCGCACATTGTCCCAACCTGTATCTGGACACCTCCGGGGGCGATCCCGACAGCGGCATCACGGAAACGGCTGTCGCGGCTTTGGGCCCGAATCGCGTGGTCTACGGCTCCGATGCGCCCATTCGTCACTTCGGCGTTCAGTTGGGCAAAACCCTCGGCACCACGCTGCCCGACAACGTCAAGCGCGACATCCTCTGGAACAACACCGCCCGACTGCTCCCGGAGTGGGCGGGCGTGGACACGATCTAATCTGAATTCTATTTGAGCAACTCTCTGGCACTATCAATTAGGAGATTGGAATGATCATCGACCTGAACGCCTTCACCGGTCACTGGCCGTCTCACCCCGTGACAGGCGATCTCAACTCGGTCCGCGCCTCGCTCCACGAATACGGCGTAGACCGCATCTGCGTGTCACCCCTGGAAGCCGCCTGGTGCCGAAATCCGCACCGATTCAACGAAGCCCTCTACCGCACGGCCGGCACATTTCCCGACGTCTATCCGGTTCCGGTTCTGGACCCCACGGTCGCCACCTGGAAAAAGGAACTCGAGCGAGCCACCAGGGAGCTCCGTGTAAAACTCGTACGCCTGCTCCCGGCCTATTCTCCTTATGCACTGGAAGCGGCCGACGAATTGCTCGAAGCCCTTGTCGCCGAAAATCTCGCGGTCATCATTCAGACGCGTCTCGAAGATCCCCGGAGGCAGCACCAGCTCGCGCAGGTGCCAGATATCCCCGCAGCCGAAATCGCGAACACAGCGGAGCGCCACCCGGCTCTCACCGTCATCATCGGAGGTGCTCGCACGGGTGAAATCCGCGGCCTCAAGGATCGCCTGCTCGCCTCGCCGAATCTCTACGCCGACGTCTCCCAGTGCGACGGCCTGGACGCGATCAAGGTCCTCGTAGAGGAAGGGCTCACAGAGAAACTCCTATTCGGATCGCACGCACCGCTCTTCATCCCCTACTCGGCGCTCTCCCGTGTCGTCACCGATCTGGCAGACGAAGATGCCGCCGCGATCCTGGGTGACAACGCCGAACGCATCATCACCTGGTAAGGGGATCATAATGACACTCACCGAATTACGCGAAAAACTCCGTCCCCCGTGCCCGGCGCTCGACATTCACGTCCACCCGCTTGGGCCAAAGCGCGTGGACTCTGTCGATGAAGACGCCAGGCAGATCCTCGCCGCGGCAGATCGGGCGGGCGTTGAGAAAATGTGCATCTTTCTCCTTCACCCCGCTTCAGGTGAGGGACAGCTCCCTGAACCCACAATGGATCAGTGTCGCGAGGCGAATGACTACAACCTGCAGATGCGAGAGCGTTCTCCGGACAGATTCATTCCATTCTGTTACGTCAACCCGATGTATCCGCAGGAATCCGTCGCCGAAATCGATCGCTGCGTTGAAGGCGAGCAAATGTGCGGCATCAAACTCTGGATCGCCCGGCGCGCCACCGATCCCGGACTGGATCCCATTCTCCAGCGTTCTGTCGAACTTGGGATCCCTGTGCTTCAGCACGCCTGGGACAAGACCACGGGCAACTTGTCCGGCGAACCCTTTCCCCAGGACGTCGCACACCTGGCGAAGCGCCACCCCGAGGCAAAAATCATAATGGCTCACCTGAACGGATGCGGACTTCGCGGCGTGGAACACGTAATCGACTGTCCGAACATCACCGTGGACACCGGCGGCGGCGATCCCGAGGCCGGAATGGTGGACACCGCCGTCAACGCCCTGGGAGGAAAACGTGTGGTATTCGCCTCCGATCTCCCTGTTCGCCTTCTGGGTCAGTGCCTGGGCAAGACACTCGGCGCCAATATCCCCGAGCAATTCGTCAGAGACATCCTCTGGAACAACGCGGCACGTCTGCTCCCCGAGTGGGCCGGTGTCAAACCCATCTGAGCACCTGAAAGAAAAATGATAAGACTCGCACTTATCGGCGCAGGGAATCACTCGGGGCTCAATCACGCGCCCGCCCTGGGGAAATACGCCGTTGATCACCCGGACCTTCTGGAGCTGTCCGCCGTCTGCGATCTCGACCGTACAAAGGCCGAGTCGTTCGCCGAGCGACACGGTTTCCAAACCGTCTACACCGACTACCGGAAAATGCTTGATAAGGATAACCTGGACGGGTGTGTTTGCGTAATGCCGATCGCTTTGATCACCGAACTTGCAGAGGATCTGCTCAGACGTGGGGTTCCCGCAACAGTTGAAAAACCGATGGGTGCCACGCTCACCGAAGTCGATCGACTCGTTGCCACAGCCCGGGAGACCGGCACTCCGAATATGGTCTCGGTCAATCGCAGATTCGAACCCCTGCTCCGAAAGGGAATCGACTGGTCGCGTGAACAGGGTCCTCTGCGATTTGTCAGGGCCTCCATCCTTCGCCACCGGAGACAGGAAGATGGATTCATCTCCGGCACGGCCATTCACTGTATCGACGCACTGCGGGAAATCGGAGGAAACATCACAGACCACCGGATTCATATCCACAAGGCCGAAACCCCGTGGTTTCACATCGACCTCACCTACGATTCGGGAGCTGCGGCTACCCTGGACGTTCTGCCAACGGACGGCAGCGTGGAGGAACGATACGAACTCTTCGGAGAAGGTTATCGGGTGGACGCACGGGTGGGCCCTTCGGAACGGCCCCGCCTGCGCTGCTGGCTGAACGGCGAAGTGGTCGTCGACGAATCTCCCCCGCCAGACCAGCCCCCGTTCATTCGCCGGGGTCCCTACAGCGAAACACACGAATTTGTAACCGCGCTCTCCAAAGGGCGCAGCCCCTGGCCCTCGATCGAAGAAATCTACCCTTCAGTCCAGCTGGCGTATCAACTGGATCCGCACAAGTAGCGCACCAGGAATCCAATTCCGATTATGCCACAAGCCAACGCAATCCTGATCTCCGACTTCCGTGCCGTTGAGGGGGTCACCGACACGGCCAATTTCATCCCCTACGAGCGTGACGGGAATCGTGGTTATTTGCTCCGAATCAACGGTACGCCCGCCCGACCGGTGACCCTCCCCATTTCCGTTCGGGGGTGGCACGAGATCCATATTGGATTCCTGGGGGCCAGCAGTCTCCGGATCCGGCTCTCGACAGACCCGGTCTTCTCCTGGGTCGAAAGCTCGGTCAGCTGGACCCGCAAACCCAACGAAGGAGAAGAAGCCTACTGGCGAACGGCCGATCTCACGGGCGAACACATCGAGTTCCTCCCTCAGCTCCTCGAGCGCCGGCACGACCCGAGGCATTCCCAGATCGCCTATCTGAAACTCGTCCCGATCCAGGAATCGGCCGTACGAAAACAGTCTGCCGATCGCCGGCCAACGCTTACGGCGGGCGCCGTGATCGACGGTCACGAAATGTTCGGCGCTCACGGTCCCACGTCGCCCGAGGAAATTCGCGCACTGGTCGACCCGTTCATCGACAGCGACTTCCGCCGCATTCACTTTGGCTGCACCGTCACCACAATGAGACTGGCCTACCTCTCGGAAATCGGCTATCATCTGGGCCAGGACCAGCCGCTCCACAAACTCAATTCCGACACGAATCGTCGCTGCGCCACCACCTTGCTCACAGCTAAGGAAAAAGGATATGATCCGGTCGATATCCTGATCGATCACTGTGAAAAGAACGATCTCGAACTCTGGACCGACTTCAGAGTTCAGCAGGACTACGCCTACGACTACGCCGGCGGATTCGGCTACGACTTCAACTCCCCCTTCACCGAGGCGCACCAGGACTGGCGCCACGTGAACCGCCACGGTGAGATCTCCAGTCACCTCTTCAGCCATTTCCACCCCGGTTGGGAACAGTACAAACTGGACCTCCTGGCCGAACTCGCCCGAAAAGGTCCCGCGGGCATTCACCTCAACCTGATGTGCGAAATGAACGCCATCTGGGACTTCGAACCCGCCGCGGTCGATCGCTTCAGGGATGAGTACAGAATGGACCCCACAGAAGACACCGAACCACCGCAGGAGTGGTACCAATTCCGCTGCGACCACCTCACCGAGTTCATCCGTCGCCTCAGAAATCAGACCCACGAAATCTCCGGGGAACTCGGCAAACCGATCCCACTCGCCGTCCAGGTCTCGGGCGACTGGTCGATCCTCAAACACAACAAACTGGTGATGGCCGTCTCCCAGAATTTTTTCGCCGGATTCGATGTCCCCAGGTGGGCGCGCGAAGGACTGGTGGACATCATCTCACCCTCATTCCGTCGAACTTACAAACCGATGTTCCTCGAACACTTCTACGATGATCTCGGTGACGCGAGACAGAATATCAAACTCATCCCATCCATCGGCCAACACGACAACGCCATCTTCCCCAGGGGATACGAATGGAGCAAGTATTTCACTGACGAGGGCAAGGACGCCACGGACCTCATCCCCTTCGGCGAGCTCGACGTCTGGCGTGTCCCTCCGCGAAGCACACGACCTCTACCAGCAGGGTGCAGACGCGGTAAACGTCTGGGAAATGGGTCACGCACACGTTCGCCTCGCCCGCTGGAACATCCTCAAACACATCGGCAACCGCAAAATGCTCGCAAAAGAATTCGGCACGCGAGTGGGCGGATTGATGGGCGCGCCGGAGCACCCGTTCAAGCTCGAGATTGATAATCCTGGGTGACCACTACCCTCACTCCGTAACTTCGAGCGAAGTCGAGAAGCAACGATCACCCGAAATTTATACCTCTGGTTGACACCTTGGCCCGGATTGTCCACCTTTCCACTAATATTCCGTCCGGACTCCGGACTCCTTTTCAAGGATTTTTCCTGACACCTTTTTCACCCGAGCGGAGCAACGTCTTCCCGATTCTCGCCTCACTCAGGCCCCCGGACTTCGGACGCTTTTTAATTAATTTGACCTGACGGCCTTTTCACCCGAACGGAGCAACGTATTCCCGATTCTCGCCTCCATTCGCCCCCCGGACATCGGACTCCGGACGCCTTTTCTTTTGTCTTTTTGGACGCCTTTGCATTGATTCAACCTGACACCCTTTTCACCCGAGCGGAGCAACATATTCCCGACTTTCCCCTCAATCAGGCCCCCGGGCATCGGACTTCGGACTTCGGACGCTTTTTAATTAATTTGACCTGACGCCTTTTTCACCCGAGCGGAGCAACGTATTCCCGATTCTCGCCTCCCCTCGGCCCCCGGACATCGGACCTCGGACGCCTTTTCTTTTATCTTTTTCTTACGCCTTTTCAATGAATTGACCTGACTCCTTTTCTCATCTCTCTACCGCACTCAGGCCCCCGGACATCGGACTCCGGACGCCTTTTCTTTTATCTTTTTCTTACGCCTTTTCTTTGGACTCTAAATGAATACTCCCGCTCGCCTAACCGAAGGCCCCGTCCTCCGATCCCTTGCCGCGCTCACTTTCCCGATGCTCGGAGGGATCTTCGCCGTAATCGCATTCAACTTTGCCGACACTTATTTTGTTGCTCAACTCGGCACGCGCCAACTGGCCGCGATGAGCTTCACCTTTCCTGTGGTAATGGTCCCGATCGGGATCGCCTTCGGACTCGGCACGGGGACCACCGCCGTCGTCTCCCAGGCGATCGGCCGCGGCGATCGCTCCACCATCAAGCGGCTCGCGTCGGACAGCCTCTCCCTCTCATTTCTCACCGTGCTCTTTTTTTCGGTCATTGGAATGCTGACGATTGATCCCCTGTTCACACTCCTCGGTGCGCCTCCGGATATCCTGCCGCTCATTCGAGACTATATGATGATCTGGTATCCGGGAATGGTCTTCCTCGTCGTGCCAATGGTTGCCAACGCCAATATTCGTGCGTCAGGAGACACCAAACTACCGGCGCTGATTATGGGAATTGCGACCCTCTTCAACATCATCCTCGACCCGATTCTCATCTTCGGCTGGTACGGTGCACCAAGAATGGAACTCCAGGGGGCAGCCCTTTCCACCGTAATCGCACGGGGAGGCGCAATGATAGGCGCCTTGCTCATACTCCACTTCCGAGATCGCCTGATCGATTTCAGAACGCCCACCCTGAGAGACGTCTGGAATTCGTGGAAGCAGATTGGCCACATCGCCATTCCCGCTTCGGCCACCAACATCCTTCAGCCGATCGGACTCGCCGTGGTGACCAGGATCATCGCGGTTCAAGGACCCGCCGCAGTCGCAGCGTGGGGAGCCGGCTCCAGGGTGACCGCCTTCAGTCTGATCCCCGTGTTCGCCCTCTGCTCCGCCCTCGTCCCCTTTGTCGGCCAGAACTGGGGCGCGAAACAGTTCGACCGCGTCCATCTGGCAAAACGCTACGCCCACAGATTCGCGTTCGTCTGGGGCGTTCTCGTAGCAGCCGCACTGCACTTCTTGGCCAGCCCGGTTGCCGCTTTGTTCAGCACTGAACCCGAGGTGGTCAGCGAAATCATCCGATATCTCTGGATCATTCCATTCGGCTACGCCCTTGTCGGAATCTTCAGTGTCACAGAAGAAACCTTGAATGCCATTGGGAGGCCCATCATTGCCTCGGTGCAAACCCTGATTCATATGTTTCTGTTTTACGTCCCGTTCGCGTTCGCCGGTTCTCACTTCTACGGAGTCGTCGGCCTGCTGTCTGGCCTCGCGCTCGCAGACATTCTGGGCGGCCTTGTGGGGCTCAGCCTTTCGAGACTGATGTGTCGAAGGGGCGAAAGGGAATGCTTTGCCGCCGTAGCTGAAAAGGAGGCCGTGTGACGCGACTCCGGTCGACCTGGAAAAAAGTGGTCGCAGGCGTCTACCGTTTTGAAGACACGTGCAACGTCTACCTGATCAAAAAAGGCCACGAGGCCATTGTCTTCGACTTCGGCTCCGGCGCCTGGCGGTCCTCCCTTGGAGATATCGGTGTGAAGACGATTCGCCACGTCTTCCTCACACACGCCCATCGCGATCAGGTGGCCGGCCTCGCCGCCCGCTCCACCTGGCCGTTCGAGGTCCACGCCTCCGACAAGGACCTGCCCTTCTACCAACCCGAACCCCTGGCGCGCTTCTGGAAATCACTCAGGGCAGGCGGCTGTCCGTCAAATTATCTTGCGCCGCGTGAGCCGCTTCCTTTTGTCCAACCCGACGTCAGATACGCCGTAGAAATCCCCTGGGCGAACACCCGGGTCTGCCCATTTCCGACACCGGGGCACACACAGGGCGCGCTCACCTACCTGGTCGCCTGGAACGGGAAAGCGCTCGCCTTCTCGGGTGACGCCGTTCACGCGGGCGGCACGATCTACCAACCCTATCACCTGGAGTGGGACCACTGGACCGCCGAGGGTTCACTCGCTGCGTGGTACGGCCTCGAACGCCTTCGATATTGCCAGATCGACTTCCTGCTCCCTTCGCACGGTCCCCTCGTCAAAACGAACGCAAGAAAATGTATCCAGCAGGCGCAGGACCGATTGATGGCCTTTATTCGGGCGAAGGGATCCGTCTGCGAAAATGAACTGGACCGCTGGCTCCCCCTCGAACCGCTCGACTTCGGCGCAAAACGCGTGCTTCCGGACCTCTACTATTTCGGTGCGAACAGCTATCTCCTCGTCGGCGAGAATGGCGAGGGTTTCATTGTCGACCCCACACGCCCGGACATCGACCGACTCCTTCCCCTGATGAAGGAGACTGGCGTCCGGACGATCACCGCGGCGACCGCCTCTCATTTCCACCGCGACCACAGCGACGGATTGAACTGGCTCCGGGACCGCTTTGGGACGCCCGCCTGGCTGCACCCCTGGGTGGCCGAACCGATCCGTGACCAAAACCGCTACGACCTGCCGTGGCTCCCTGTTGAATCTGTCCAGGCCGATCGAGTGCTCCCCGAAGCTGGAACCTTCAGGTGGAACAAATACCGATTTCAGATCCGACCGTTTCCCGGACAGACCTGGTGGCACTGTGCGTTCGACACCACCATAAACGATCGCCACGTGCTATTTTCGGGAGACAACTTTCAACCGCCCTCCAGGTGGAACGGGACCGGCGGGTTCTGCGCCTACAACGGCTGTCAATTTACCGAGGGGTTCACCCGGTCTGCCGAGACCGCCCTGGAAATCGCGCCGGACCTCATCGCCAACGGCCACGGGTGCATCTACCATTTTCACGCACCGCACTACCGCAAACTCATCACCTGGTCCACCCGGGCGGAAAAGGCGGTCAAGGACCTTTGTCCCACGAGCCACTGGCGTCACGACTACGACTGTCGCCAGATGACTTGGGACCCGTACCGCACTGAGACTCGCCCTGGGGAGAGCTTTACGAGCAGCTTCACTTTCTGCAACCAGACGCGTTCAGAAATCGCAGTCATTGTTGAAGCGGTAGCACCCGGGGGCTGGCGATCACCCGGTAAACAGCGCAGGTTCACGGTGCCTCCTGGCAAAACAAGGCGCGCGGCCTTCACCTTCAGAGTTCCGCGCAAGGCTGCGCCTGGCCAATACCTGATCGCGGCGGACGTCACGATCAACGGTCGCCCGGTCGGCGAGGCCGCTGTCTCGATCGTCGAAGTATCAACTTAGGTGCAGCAAGGGATTCACAACAAAAATTCGAAGAGGAAAGCTGGCAGATGAGTGACGCAAGCAGTGGACCGTCGATCAGAATCGGAAAAGGTCTGGGAGACGTCTCCGAATCCACACTCCGGTTTTACCGACAGATCGGTGTCGAGGCAGTTTCGATGCCAACGAAATGGTCCAAGCAAACAGGGAAGGCCCCGGGCACGCGATTGCTCGTTCCGAAAACCCAGACCGGTCCCTCGGGCAAGCAGCCAGACCCCTGGGACAGGAGTGAGCTTATTCGAATTCGGGAACGAATCGAATCCTTCGGTCTGATCCCGAGCGTGGCAGGACTCCCGCTTTCAGGAAACATTCTCCTTGGCAAGGAAGGAAGGGATCAGGATCTCGAGAAGGTGATCGCCTGTATTGAAATCGCTGGAGAGATCGGGTTGGAAGTCCTCACTTACAACTTTACCGCACTAAGAGCTTCAGAAGGATACGCAGCGCGGGTTGCGGGAGGCCGGGGAGGTTCTGACTTGCGTGACTTCGACAACGATCGAATTACGAAGCTTCCGCCACTGGATTCGGTTGGGCGCCACACCGAGGAGCAGCTGTGGAAAAGGATCGAATGGTTCCTGAAAACTGTGGTGCCTGTCGCAGAATCGGCTGGGATCCGACTCGCCGTTCACCCTAACGATCCACCGGTTCCAGAATACAGAGGCGTCGCCCAGCCGCTGAGTACGCTGGACGGCCTGAAGCGCCTCATCGAAATCGTGGACAGCCCCTCGAACAGTCTCTTCTTCGACACCGGAGTGACCACCGAAATCGGTCAAGATGCAGCCGAAGCCATTCGCTTTTTTGGCTCTCGCAACAGAATAGCCCACGTCCACTTCCGCAACGTCCGTGTAGAAACGCCACGCTACAAGTACGTAGAAACCTTCCTCGACGAGGGTGACTGCGATATTCAAGCCTGTATGAAAGCCTTCAAAGAAGTCGAATATTCTGGTCTATTGGACCCAGACCACACCCCTGGGATCACAGACGACACGCCGGACACTCGGATCGGCTGGGCGTTCACGGTCGGCCAGCTCGTTTCTCTGCGTAATTCTGTCTCTTGACACCGTGAGAAGCAGTTCGTCCATTTTTATTTGAGTTTATTTTCCAGACGTGTGGAATTTTTACTGCTGATTCAAAATATTTATATATCCTTTATTATCAATGTTTTATAATTTATACTCGATCTATTTCAATGATAATCGAAGTGTATTAAATAGTACTACTTGATTAACAAGCCGCCATCTTCTGGATTTCTAGGAGAGCCAATCGCCCGTTGTGTGAGACAACTGGATTCCCATCGGCTTCGAACACTATGTCGCCGTATGGATCTATTATAAGCCCGCCACTGTTAGTCGAATTCGAGATGATCCTCCGGTCTCCAGATTCAGATTCTGTCAAGTCCTTACACGCTCAGTGCATAGGGAGTATGGCAGGATCAGGTCACAACGTAATCTTGGCATACCTCAGAGAACCTGGCTCGCTACCAAATCCGAACAAATCCACGGTGTCAGAAGGGGGCGATCCCCCACGCTCGGTCGCGGTGAAGAACGGCCTTAGCCCCTGTGCGAGTCCCAGACTTTCCGGCGCCTCGTCTTCCCCCAGTCCCAGCAGGTAGGTTCCTGCCTTACCATTGCTGCCCAGAGCCGTCATAACTGTCAGGAGTGTCCCGTCTTTCTTCCGGTGAAACCGCCCATACGTGGGTTTAAGATTTACCGAGTCTGCGGTTTTCCGCATCCGCGTTCTTCGTTCCTCAACTTGCCCCTCCACAATCCGAACGTATTCGAGCGAAGTTTCTATTTCCTCTCCCGGGAAGAATCGGTCTCTCATCGATTCGTATTGGATGCTCGACTTCAGATAGAGCAGGTGTACATCGCCACTATCGTCGAGGATCAGATCGAGATTCAGGATGTGTCCGGCCGTTTCTTCCACAGTGTCGATCTCGATGGGTACAGAAAAGTCCTCCGTTTGAATATCCCGAGTGGAGGCGTAGAACAATCTGCGGAATACATAATCCCAATCCCGCTGGGTCTGCTCATACTTGAAAGCTCGCCATTCCTCAACCGGCTCCACGATATCCCCAATCGCCATCACGTGTGCGGCTCCATTCCCTAGACCCACCTGGGGATAACACGACCGAATTGGAAACGCGATCTTCCCTCGCGTGGTCCATTCTCCGCCTGCCGTTCTGTAGCTCCACCACGGGTCCCCTGTCTTCGAATGGATGTTCAGCAGGAGGATCTCACCGCTCGCCCCATCCACACCGATCCCGCGATAGGAATGTTCCGTAAAGAAGGTGCCTTCATCCCAAACAGGCGCGATCACCTCGGGCGGATCACTTTTATGCGCTCCGTCGAACCTGAGCAACATCGGATCGCAACGCCCTTTGCTCTCCCCGGGAGTATGAATTGGATTGACCGACATCACCATGTCACCATCCGGAAGTTGCAAGATCGGACAGGGTTCCCGCTCGTTGTAATCCTCACCGGTGAACACCTCCGACCACCCGGTAGCATCTCTCCGCATCAGTCGCCACTTTGTGTTGCACAGCGGTTTCACGCCCGCTCCTGTCTCCATCGCCACGAGATACACCTCATCTCCATGGCGCACCATCAGCGGGGCGCCGTAGCACCAGAGCGGGCTCCCACCGTTATTCGGATTCTCGAAGCGTGCGACTTCCTCTTCGATCTCAACTCGTGCCACATCTCCCTCCTGGTGTATCTGCCGGTATGCCGCTTCTGACGATTCCATCCAGATGCACCATCCCATCCGTGACTGATGTCTGATTGGCCACCAGACCGACGTGCTTGCCTCTCAGCCTGCTCAGTGCGACCTCGATTCGATCTCCTAACCTGCTGTCAGTTTGGAAAGGTAGGCCGTTGCCAGGCTCAGTACCAGAAAGAATCCACACATATCCGTCACCGTCGTGAGAATGGGTCCAGAGGCGAGCGCCGGATCCTGCTTCAGACCGCGCAGAACCAGGGGGATTGCACCACCCAACAGAACCGCGAGCAGCGTGTTGGCCATCAATGCGGCACAAACCACCATACCCAGAGATATATTACCTTTCCAGACGAACGCAATACCGCCCAGCAACAATCCGAGGACAAAGCCGTTTATCACACCAATCACACCTTCCTTCCAGAACACGCGCATCACATCTCGTGGACGGATCACACCGAGAGTAAGCTCACGGATACTCACGGCCACCGCCTGGTTGCCCGAGCATCCGCTCATATCGGAAATAATTGGAAGGAAAACGGCCAGCACGATCACAGCCGACAGGGTATCCTGATAGAGCGCGATCACGCTCGCGGCCGCCACATTGAGTAAAATATTGATACTCAACCACGAAAGCCGCCTCCCGGCCCGTCTGAAAAAACTCATCGATCGCAGTTCTTCTCCTCCAATGATGCCGGTCGACTCCAGAAAGGTCTCCTCTGCCACGCGGTTCTCAGCTCGGCGAACGGCATCACGGAGAACAATACCCAGGAGTCTGCCGCCCCCATCCACAACAGGGATACCGATGAAGGCATGATCCTCGAACAAGTCGTGTAATGCCTGCAGGGGTTCGTCTCCAAAGACAGACACAGGATCCTTGATGATCAACTCGGATATCGGTTTTTGCCGGGGCGCCAGAACCAGATCCCGAAGCCTCAGCACACCGGTCAGATTTCCGACCGTGTCGATCGCATAGGTATACTGCACATCGTAGTCCCCATACTCCTCTGCCTTCTGTTCCATATCGCGGAGCACGTCCGCCACAAGGAGGTCCTGATCGAAAGCCAGATACTCCTTCACCATCACCCCGCACTCACAAATGATACTTCGGTGAGGCAACCTGTTCCGCCTCACCGAAGGGTATAGACATCTCAAATTCAATCGTTGTACGGATGTACCCGCGTTATTTCTTCCTTATCCGTGTCAGCCAGCTCTCGACTTCTCTTGCAGCAATTTCACGCGTCCAAGCCTGAACTAAAGCGCAACCAGATCAATGGTGGAATTCCCGATGGCTGCTCAAGAGATGGCAAACGAACGCCCTGCACCCACCACCAGCAACGATCACCTCAAACCCGCTTGCATCCGGTCCTGGAAATACCCATAGATTTCCTTACGGTGCCCGTCATTCTGTCGCTGCGCATTTGGAGTAGAAATGATGGGTGCATCTTCGTCCAAATGCACAGGCGCTTTCGTATCGAAAAGCATCCACTTCGCCAGAGCTTCCTTCAGCTCTGAAATTGCCTCAGCGTAATCCGGGTCGGTGTATCGATTTTCTATCTCGAACGGATCGGCTTCCAGATCGAAAAACAGAGATCGGTCGTCATTTTGGCACAGCAGCAGCTTGTGCCTTCTCGAGCGTACCATATAGTCGCGTCCCACTTCTGCGAAGATCACCTCTCGATCCTGAACCCCGGATCTCAGATCTGCGCCGACCATCTCCGATGGAACCTCGCATCCGGTCACGTTTAGCAAAGTGGGTGCTGCATCGATGGAATTGACGAGCGCGTCCGAGGCCGTTCCCCCATTCGTCTGACCGGGATACTTGATAATCAAAGGCACGCGGATCACCGACTCGTACATGTAATTGCCCTTCAGCAACAGGTGGTGATACCCCATATAATCGCCGTGATCGCTGTTATACAGAATCAACGTGTTGTCATACAACCCTCTTGCTTTTAGCGCCGCTACCATTCGTCCTACGTGGTGATCGATCTGCGAAATCGTCCCGTAGTACATGCCCATCGCGCCACGGATTTTCTCCTCCGTCATTTCTGCATTTGGGAAGTATCCGGGTGAATGAGCCAGATCTCGCGCCAGTGGCTCTGGTGTATATCCGGGGAGTAGGGTGAGCGACTCAGGGTCATACATCTCGTCCCAGGGAGCGGGTGGATCCAGGGGATGGTGCGGCTTGATGAAACTCGTCATCAACAGATTTCCACCGCCTTCCCACGTCTCGAGCTCCTCCACCGCCCGATCTCCAATCCAGGTCGTGGAATGGTGTGCTTCGTCCAGATCCGACACCATCGCACCTACTCGATCCCAATACTCCTGCGGCGCATCCTTCCTGTACTCCCGCTCCTGATCCATCAGATCCACAAAATTTTCCAAGCCCTCGTCACGAAGCCATCGGTGGTAATCGTCGTCATATCTCCCGGCCCCATTCTGCTCCGCCAGAACCATTTCTGAAAATCCCAGGTCCGCGTAAGTCGGCGTAAAATGCATCTTCCCAACTGCCTTTGTCCGATAGCCTGCCGACCTGAGGATTTTTGGAAACGTGGCCAGACCCTGCGGAATCGTCGAATGATTCGTCAAGCCGCAATGCTGGTGAGGATACAGACTCGTCAAAAACGAATACCGCGACGGCGTACACGACGGAAACGGACAATACGAATTGTCATACCGCACCCCATCACCTGCCAACCCATCGATATGAGGCGTCTTCACATCCACATTTCCATACGCTCCAAGACAATCCCACCGATGTTGATCACCCTGAATAACCAAAATATTCGGCCTATCGCTCATCTCGATCTCCACATCTGATACCCTGAAAGGGTATCGCATCTTAGCCAGGGGTCTTTTCCCCCAACGCTCACCATTCTCCCCGTACGGGCACCACGTGTGGTGCCCCCCTCACGGATTGCCCACACAACTCATCACCCAAATCCATCCAATACCCTGAAAGGGTATCGCTCTTTAGCCAGGGGTCCTTGGACCCCTGGTACCGAACCCCTGGTACTGAACCCTCGTATTGCCCCCTCGTACCTGACCCCCTTGATCTCACCCCACATCCATTCCTTCTTCCTCAAGCCTCCTTCGTCTCGCACTCCCCTCCAACTTCCTGGCAAAATGCTCCAACGCCCTTGGCGATTCAATCACAAACACCTGCCGTCCCTCACGATACTGCTCCAGGAGCGCGAACACCCCGGGCGCTTTCCGCTTCGGAAATCCCCATATCCAGCTGAGAAACTCCCGATCCGGCATATGTTCAACACAACCGGGATTCAGGTCTGGACGTGTTCTCCCTCTATATCTGAGCCATCGCTTGATCACCCGACCCAGGCACACAAGCCTTGGGAAGGCCAGAAAAATGACCGTATCACACGCCCGTACTCTGATCTCAAGCGTGCTCCCATAATTCCCATCCAGAATCCATTCATCACCTGCCACGAGCGCTTCCTGAGCCTGCGTCCAGACTTCCCGCTCAGGCCTAACCCATCCCGGCCGCCAGAAAATGGAATCCAGATGGTAAACAGGAAGTTCCAGGATTTTGCCAAGTCTTGTCGAAAAGGTGGACTTGCCCGCCCCGGCGGACCCGATCACCATCACCTTCCGCATCTTGCTCACACAGGGAGCATGCGTCACGGGAGGGATGCCGCCCATCCTCCGATCCGGAAATTTACCCGACTGAGCCATCATTCCACCTGTGAATGCAAAACAAATTGCCCCAAGGATCACGCACCCAGGACATAGTGCAGCTGCCGCTTGAAGTGTGCTCCATCACGATCTCGACCTCTCTGAACCGCAGAGTCTCCGTTGCCTCTTCCACTTCACCAGCACAAGGGAAACGGGTCCGCCTTGGTCGAGGTCCCTGAAATCCCCTCGCGCCCACCCGCCACGCCCCCCGGACACCGGACACCGGACGCATGTCTTATACTTTCTTCTTCTCAACCCAGAACGAACAATACCTCAAACGCTCGTCGTGGAAATGCATCCGCTCACTCCGCCCACATATCTCGTAGCCCCACGAAGCCACCATCTCTTCGGTCGTCATCCCTTCTCGGATCTCTTCAATCTCTTCATTATTGCTTCCAACAATCAGTCGTCCTCCCGGAACCACCATCTCTTCCAGAACGTGCGCCACGAATGCTCGCCTCAGTTTCTCCGGAACATACTCCAGGCCTGTTCGGACAAAATTGAACTTGAAAGGAGGCTTCCAGTGAAATGCATTTCCTGTGAATATCCTGTCTGCCCAATCTGGCAACCTCGTCCGGGCTAAGTTGGCCAATTCAGGAGATATATCGACCCCATAGGGTTCAACATCGAACCCTCTCTCCTCGGCCCAGCACCGAACGGATTCCATAAGGTGACCGCTTGCGCAACCCACATCCAAGAAGGTCCCATCCTTGTCTATACCATCTAAGATGTGGCTTCGCGCCCACTCCCAATGTGCCTCATCTCCGCTATGACCCGACTGTGATCTCGGATTATCTCCAGCCAGATACGCAGGTGTGATAAACCCCGCGATTTCCTCATACCATCCTGCTTCATCGATCTCACCCGATGCGAGCGCCGAATTAATCTCCTCCACTCGGTCGAATGCGCGGTTCTTGGCCAACTCGATCGATCTGCGTTCCTGCGTCATCCTAATTTTATCAGAATCACCCATCCGATCACTACATCCCATCCAATACCCTGAAAGGGTATCGCATCTTAGCCAGGGGTCCTTGGACCCCTGGTACCTGACCCCTGGTATTGGACCTTTAGTCCTGGTCCTCATCCACAATCCCATACTGACCATCCCACCTACTCATAACTCACCCAACCCGATCACTACAACCCATCCAATACCCTGAAAGGGTACCGCATCTTAGCCAGGGGTCCTTGGACCCCTGGTACCTGACCCCTGGTACCTGAACCCTG